>ENA-ORTI01001826-ORTI01001826.1-human-gut-metagenome-genome-assembly--contig:-NODE-1826-length-20398-cov-13.659244_pt1 | contig 20398 bp, 17 predicted proteins | sample MGYA00242071_ERZ509191 | MGnify/ENA primary metagenome ERZ509191 (study PRJEB26280, sample SAMEA2338832) | human gut metagenome | biome: human gut; feature: human-associated habitat; material: faeces...
CCCTCTTTGCATATACGCTTGTTGTTTACATTGCTGTGGGCATCCTTGTCCTTTGTCTTGCATACGCAGGCAAGACATGCACCGATTCCACATGCCATGCGCTCCTCCATTGATACAAAGCAGTCCATATCATGCTCTGCAGCGTAAGCCTTGAGTGCACGAAGCATAGGCATAGGTCCACATGCATAAATCACGTCTGCCTCAAGAGCATTCTCCTTTATTGCATCAATGACATTGCCCTTTGTGCCGACACTGCCGTCCTCTGTAGCTACAAAGGAAGCTGCCTGTTCCTTAAACTCATCGAGCAGGAAGGTATTCTCATCGCGATAGCCCATGACGATATTCATATCGCATACTGCTGTTTTAATTTCTGCACCTTCCATTGCTGCCTGTCCCGAATTTTTTTCTTCACCTGATGTCTGCACAATGCCTGCATTTATATCCTTGGCAAGCTGCAGCATAGGCGGCACTCCGATTCCTCCGCCGATAAGAAATGCCTTCTTTCCCGGCTGCACTGTAAAGCCGTTTCCAAGAGGTCCTAAAATCCTTACCTTATCGCCCCTGACAAGCTTTGAAAATTCCTCTGTTCCCGTGCCTTCACCTGTCACACGGTACACAAGACGAATGGTGTCATCATCTCTGTTTATGCCGCAAAGGCTTATCGGACGCGGAAGCAGCTTACTCTTGTCGTTTGAGTAAACCGATACAAACTGTCCCGCCTTTGCTGCCTTTGCAATTTTGTCTGTCTTAAGTGTGATGTCGTAGATGCCATTGCCGAGTGAGCTCTGGTCAACTACAACTGCAATCTCCTCAAATTTCTCTGCCATTTTATCTCCCTGGTTTCATTTGTTAATATATTTAAGCTTTCTGAATTTCTGAATAACTTATTAACGATTTGCAAGTGCTCCTGAGATATCCTCAATCATATCCTCAACAGCCTTGCGTGATGCATCTGCAAAATTCTCTGCTGTGATGCCCATATCCTTGTACTTATCCTGCTTGTATGCGCAGATGATTCCACGTGATGAATTGACAATTGCACCAAGTCCGTCCTCATTGAAGAAATGAACAAGGTCTGCCCCCTTGCCTCCCTGTGCGCCGTAGCCCGGTACGAGGATGAAGCTCTTTGGCATTACCTTACGAAGAATCTTACCCTGCTCAGGGTATGTTGCACCGACAACCGCACCTACATAGCTGTATGAATCACCCATGCAGTCAGCTCCCCACTCTGCAACCTTCTCGCCTACCCACTCATATAATGGGCGTCCGTCAATCATACGGTCCTGAAACTCTCCACTTGATGGATTAGATGTCTTTACAAGAATGAAGATACCCTTCTTCTCCTCCTTGCATACATCTACGAATGGCTTGATACCGTCTGTTCCAAGGTATGGATTGACAGTGGCAAAATCCTCATCAAAGGTAGAATAGCTCTTGCTGCCGATCTGTACCTTTCCGAGATGTCCTGTGGCGTATGCAGCCGATGTTGAGCCGATATCTCCACGCTTTACATCTCCGATAACCACGAGATCCTTCTCGTGACAGTAATCCACTGTCTTCTGGAATGCCTTAAGGCCCTCCACTCCAAACTGCTCATACATGGCAATCTGTGGCTTTACAGCCGGAATCAGGTCATATGTGGCATCCACAATAGCCTTGTTGTACTGCCAGATAGCCTCCGCTGCACCGGCCGGTGTCTCTCCAAGCTCATCAAATGCCTTCTTTGTGATATGCTCAGGCACATATGAAAGCATCGGGTCGAGACCTACTACGATAGGTGCGTTTGTTTTCTTGATTTTGTCTACTAATTTGTTGATCATTCTTTCGTCCTCTTTATGCGTATTTTATTATACAGACAGATATTGTGATTATTAAATATCTGCATACAGTTATAAATATTTTATAGCATAAACTAAATTCTTGCAACCAAAAATATAATAGCAGGGAGTATAGCATTAATTGTTGCTATACTCCCTGCTAATTTCACCTTTACAGCTTCCATTTTTCAATCACACATTGATGTTCTTTTGTCTTTTTATCGTAATTTATTCCAACAAGAAGCAAATTACCCTTATAATCCTTCAAGGCTTCCACATACTGTCTCGACTTTATCTGTGAAATGGCGCCATCAACATTCTTATCATATTTCAATTCAATAACAACTGCCGGCTTATCCAAATGACTCACTCTTGGAATAAAGCATACATCAGCAAAGCCTTTTCCTGTTGGTAATTCACGAACTATTGAGTAATACTCCCTGGCCGAATAAAATGCCAAATTAATTGTACAGCTTAAAGAATTCTCATCATTATACCGTAAAATAGATATCTCATTATGTGCCTTATCAATTCCGTCAGCAACCGCAGCACCATTCATATTCCACAAACTCTCAAGCAATTTTTGTGATGCTTTTATTGATTTTGATACTTCATCCCAATCCATTGTACTAATTGCATTAAGATATTCCTTTGACACCTCTCGATTTGGAATTGAAACCTCTTCCGTCTCACTATCATATGTCAGGTAGCCAAGATGTACTAAAAGTGTAAGCACATCATCCTTTGTGGCAAATGATGTCATGTCATTTTCAAATGTGCCTGTATTTATTTTCTCACTTTCACCGGCAAGCATTTTAATCACGGCATCTTTTAGACCATCCATATTCATTTGAATATAAACCTTGAGAGCCTCGTAAGTTTCAGTCTGATTCCAATAAGTACCAAATTTATGCTTTAGCATGGCTTCTACTACAGACTTCGGACTGTACATCGCATATTTCTTTACTCCATATTTGCTATGGGACACGAGCTTATATCCATTGTACCATGCCCTTGCCTCTTCAAAGTCCATATCATATCTGTCACACAATTCTCTGACCTCATCATCTGTAAAGCCAAAGTACTCTGCCAAAGCTCCCATATCTGTCATGGAATATTCCGTGAACATATTAAGAGCAGAATGTGAACCATATTTTTTAATCGGCAGTATACCTGTCATGTATGCAAGCGCTATATAGTCTTTATCCTTAAGCCAGCCTCTCAAAAAATCAAGGTATTTCTTCTGCGCTTCTTTATCCTGCGTAAATTCTCTAAACAGACAATCCCATTCATCAATAAGAATCACAAACGGCCTGCCTGTAGACATAAAAACATCCTGCATTACTCTCACAATATTTGACTTGTCCCGAAAAATAATATCCTTACACTCTATTGAAAAATCATCCGTAATGTATTCGCACAACATTTTAAGCATATCATCAACACTGTGTGTAACACTCAAAAAGTCCTGCATATTAATTTTGAGTACATCATACTTGTTAATATGTCTGTCATACGACTCATCATGACTTATTTTAAGGCCTTTAAATAAATTTTCTGCATCAGTCTTTCGACCATAATATGCTGAAAGCATATCCATGGCCATTGACTTTCCGAATCGCCTTGGACGGCTTACACACATATACCTTTGTAATGTATTTATACACTTATTCGTTTCTTTAATCAGACCGCTTTTGTCAACAAAAATCTCTGAATTTATCGCAAGCTCAAACGATCTTCCTGTCGGATTAACGTAAATGCCCAATGAATATGCCTCCCTGTTAATATGTTACTCTATATTATACCTGCTATTTACTGGTTTGCAACAATATTTATCTATTGTATTATTGATAAGCAACGTTATTGCTATAAAAATAGACTTAACTACTAATTCTACAATAACGCAGCATATTATGATTGTGTATAGATTCATATGCTGATATTTCAATTCACACTCCCACGAGAGGAACGACGGCAGGTACAGGCACAGCCACTAACCTTGCAGAATTTCAATCCACGTTCCCACGAGAGGAGCGACCATATTACACAATCGTTCGTATTCAGGTTCTTCAATTTCAATCCACGCTCCCACGAGAGGAGCGACCATTTCCAACGGACTTTGTGACGGCTTTTATGCCATATTTCAATCCACGCTCCCACGAGAGGAGCGACTTCACCGGGGACTACACCTTTGAGGTGACACTGATTTCAATACACGCTCCCACGAGAGGAGCGACACATAACGCCGGAACAGTGGGAACAGCTAAAGAATTTCAATACACGCTCCCACGAGAGGAGCGACAATGGGTGATGGCTATCAAGAGGTGCAGGAAGTAATTTCAATCCACGCTCCCACGAGAGGAGCGACAATTATATTCCAGATGAGTTTAAGTCGTACATTATTTCAATCCACGCTCCCACGAGAGGAGCGACTATGACATCAGACGAGACCGGCATGGTGGCTATATTTCAATCCACGCTCCCACGAGAGGAGCGACGGTGTATGAGAGTTCGTATTGCGGCACCTCTTTGTAATTTCAATCCACGCTCCCACGAGAGGAGCGACATGTATTAGATATATATATATATGATATGTGTATATTTCAATCCACGCTCCCACGAGAGGAGCGACGAAAAAAGCAATCCTACAACGTGAGAAACAGGCAATTTCAATCCACGCTCCCACGAGAGGAGCGACTTGTTACACGTTGCGTTTTGTTACATGATATTACATTTCAATCCACGCTCCCACGAGAGGAGCGACCTTATGACACTTTAGCGGTTGTTGATAATTTGAAATTTCAATCCACGCTCCCACGAGAGGAGCGACATTCACATCAAGTTTATTGCGGTTATGTTTCTAAATTTCAATCCACGCTCCCACGAGAGGAGCGACGGCATCCGCGATCGAGCTGACACAGTACCTGATGAAATTTCAATCCACGCTCCCACGAGAGGAGCGACATACACGGTACCAAAATGGTGAGCCTGTGATGGGCATTTCAATCCACGCTCCCACGAGAGGAGCGACAATACGGCATATTAAAAAGCCTGCTGACAACCACTATTTCAATCCACGCTCCCACGAGAGGAGCGACTGAGATACAGTTCGCGGTCCCTTGTGACTATGAATTTCAATCCACGCTCCCACGAGAGGAGCGACCGTATTTCCATTTCCACTGTTCTATTTCCTTGATATTTCAATCCACGCTCCCACGAGAGGAGCGACAAAAAACCACTTACAGGAAATCAGAGCCTTTATAATTTCAATCCACGCTCCCACGAGAGGAGCGACGCAAAGCCGACAGATGCACAAGCGGCAGCAATGGAATTTCAATCCACGCTCCCACGAGAGGAGCGACGATTAGCAATGTAGATTTCAAGTCAATTCCATATATTTCAATCCACGCTCCCACGAGAGGAGCGACGGCAGATATGCACAATTAACATTTAATGGTGAAATTTCAATCCACGCTCCCACGAGAGGAGCGACTTTGACACAAGTGTGACCGTGTCTCCGATTCCGTATATTTCAATCCACGCTCCCACGAGAGGAGCGACTGTGACGTTTGTTCCGTTGATTGTTGCAAACTGTATATTTCAATCCACGCTCCCACGAGAGGAGCGACTGTGCATGTTCCGACATGCCACCCCGTACCCTCATTTCAATCCACGCTCCCACGAGAGGAGCGACGAGGTGAGAGCGTTGCAGATTTTTGATGATAAAAAATTTCAATCCACGCTCCCACGAGAGGAGCGACATAGTTTCTCTGCAATTATGTTCTGCATCACAAAATATTTCAATCCACGCTCCCACGAGAGGAGCGACTTTAAAACGCTATTGTGAATTAGAGCCAAGCTTTATTTCAATCCACGCTCCCACGAGAGGAGCGACATAGCCGTCCTGCTTAAGACCTCTATTCTTTTATTTCAATCCACGCTCCCACGAGAGGAGCGACCACATTGTCCCAATCAATGGTGCCTTTGTTAGCTATTTCAATCCACGCTCCCACGAGAGGAGCGACGACTTCTGACCACTTGAATGCCACATAGGCGTAATATTTCAATCCACGCTCCCACGAGAGGAGCGACCAATTCCATTATTTTCATACCAATGAGTAATGCATTTCAATCCACGCTCCCACGAGAGGAGCGACGTACGATATTCCGTTTTCATCGGTCCTAGTGTAATTTCAATCCACGCTCCCACGAGAGGAGCGACATCAAAGGCGGTTGGTTGTGCGTCCACAAAATCAAATTTCAATCCACGCTCCCACGAGAGGAGCGACCTTAATCATCAGGTCATCTTCCATAGCTCTACTATTTCAATCCACGCTCCCACGAGAGGAGCGACTGCTCCAAGTGCCCAAAACAAAAAGAATGTGAAATTTCAATCCACGCTCCCACGAGAGGAGCGACTCTGTCTCTATGTCAATGTCACAGCCGTATGAATTTCAATCCACGCTCCCACGAGAGGAGCGACTGGATGGGGAGGAATACCGGAAATATTTGATGCTATTTCAATCCACGCTCCCACGAGAGGAGCGACCAGTATAAGTTGGTTTAGATACACCTAGTATTATTGATTTCAATCCACGCTCCCACGAGAGGAGCGACCAGTACTCAAGCTTTAATTCATCATCACTAACAATTTCAATCCACGCTCCCACGAGAGGAGCGACATATGCTTCAGATATATGATGATCAGCACAGGAATTTCAATCCACGCTCCCACGAGAGGAGCGACAGAGAATGGCGGCGGCACTGGAAGCGATCGCACTATTTCAATCCACGCTCCCACGAGAGGAGCGACTCATACGGTGCGGATATTGTATCAGTCAATATGATTTCAATCCACGCTCCCACGAGAGGAGCGACAGAGAACGAAGAAATGGTGCAGCTGATCATTGCATTTCAATCCACGCTCCCACGAGAGGAGCGACATGCTTGGGATTGTGGAAGATCTGGTCGATCACGATTTCAATCCACGCTCCCACGAGAGGAGCGACGTTTTTGAATCGGTGCGGAACAGTACCTTTTCGTTATTTCAATCCACGCTCCCACGAGAGGAGCGACAAAATTCATATCGTTCCGGTACATCTTGAAAATTATTTCAATCCACGCTCCCACGAGAGGAGCGACACTGTCTACTGTTCCCGCAGGTGTTCCGTCCTCATTATTTCAATCCACGCTCCCACGAGAGGAGCGACAAAATACCGTGCGCACCTTTGATGAATTAAGCTGGAAAGTGTCTGCAAAGTACGCAACGCATGACAGACACATTAAGCGTGACGTATTGGAGTTTTTGGGACCGGAACCCGGAACAATCAGTTTCAAAATGACGTTCAGTGTATTTCATGGAACAAACCCACTGAATGAAATTAAGAAATTAAACAAAATGTGCAATAAGGGCAATATTTCAACGCTGGTTTTAGGCGGCAAGAAATACGGTTCTTATAAGTGGGTAATAACAGGCGTTAGCAGCACATTGAAACGCTATGACAACAAAGGCAACTGCTGGGCTGCAACAGCAGACGTGACATTGAAAGAATATCCAAAGAGGTGATAAAGCATGGACGTGATAAGGGGCGACGGGTCACTATTGACAGAAATTGACCTTGCACCAGCAAATGACCATCAAGCAGTCATACAAAATATTGCGGTTATTCTGGACACGGTGCAGGGGTCCTGCCCTATGTTCCGTGATTTTGGATTACCCGGCAGCCTATACGGAAGACCGCAACCAGTAGTTGAAAATATACTGGTGGGCTATCTGTACGACCAGATAGAAGAATTTGAACCACGGGCGCAGGTTGCAGACATTGCATTTGAACACGACGCAGCCACAGGGCGCACAATACCTATTATTTATTTGGAGGAGGTGGAAACAGACAATGAGTGACAGAAAATACCCAGACATTGACTTTGTGGAAACCGACACAGAAACGATAGAAAGCAATCTAATTGCACTGTATGAAAATATGGTGCAGCGGGTGCCGGGACGTGAACGCTACAAGGTGTACCCAGCGTCACCGGAAAGACTTTTTATTGCATGGGTTGCAAATATCATTGTGCAACAGCGTGTCATTATCAATGAAACAGCAAAAAAGAACGTGCCACGTTATGCAGACGGTGAATACTTGGACAGCTTGGCAGAATTGTTCAAAGATTTGGAAAGATTGCCAGCAAGTCCGGCGTCTGCAATGTTCCGTTTTTATATTTCAGAAGCACAGAAACAATCAGTGATTATTCCTGCGGGCACCAGAATTTCTTTTGATGGTGCCATTTTATTTGAAACAAAAGAAATTCTGGAAATAAAAGCCGGGCAGACATACGGGGACGTTGAGGGAATTTGCACCACAGCGGGCGACGTCGGAAATAATCTGGCAGCGGGGCAGGTAAAAGAACTGGTTGACCTATACGACTACTATTTCAATCCACGCTCCCACGAGAGGAGCGACACGTCGTGGTCAACGACCGTGCATACTCACTGCCAATATTTCAATCCACGCTCCCACGAGAGGAGCGACAGCAATATTGCACAAAAAATTTGTTTATTTTTATACAATACCGACAATAAATATATAATAAGATAAATAACAAGTAAAACCAAAAACCTATTATTCATTTTATTGTACAAATTTACAAGTAATTTCAGGTGCGAGACAACCGGTACATTCATGTTTACTTATCTTTCGCACCACATTTTATAATATCAATGTCTGATCAGCAGGAATCCCACGGTCAACACCAACATGTTCTATCTTCGTCTGATAACGATTTCCTAAATAATAGAATCTGAGACTATCCACATCTTTATCAATAAGATCCGTTAATATGGCCTTTAGCATCACACATTGAGCATTATCTAGTATACATTCAAACACAGAATTCTGAACTCTTCGCCCATAATTTACACATTGTTTAGCTACTTTTCTCAACCTGGTTTTTCCTTCAGCAGTTTCAGTATTCACATCATATGTAATCAATACAAGCACGCCATCACCTCATTTCCATAAAAATACAGGGTACTCATCCAAATCTCCCCTTAAATATCTTGCCAACAGCATTGCCTGTACAAATGGAACCATTCCCCATTCCACCTTTTCATTAAGATATGGGTGTGTAATAATCTCCTTTTTCTTGTTTTGCCATTCTGATAGTAATTTTTTACGAATATCTGTATCCATCAATACAGCACCGTTTTCTTTTTTTGTAAAACTCTTGCCATTTACAATCTTTTTATTAATCAATGATAAAACAAATCTATCAGCCATGACTGCTCGCAATTCTTCTATAAGATCTAATGAAAGTGATACTCTACCGGGACGTTCCGTGTGCATGTAACCAACATAGGGATCTAACCCTACAACCTCTAGCGCTGATGTAATTTGAGTTGTAAGCAATGTATACGTAAACGACAACATTGCATTTACATTATCAAGAGGCGGACGCCGATTTCTCCCTTGAAAGAAAAAATCTTTCTTTTGTTGTAAAATCAACTCATCAAATACGCCAAAATATATACTTGCTGCTTCACCTTCATATCCTCTTAACTGATTCATAGACTGTGAATTTTGGATATAATCAAGAAATTCTTTCAGTTTTATAGATGCTTTTTTTACCTTATCCACATCTATCTGCATTGAATGATCTCTAATTGCTCTTTCTAGAACCCATCTTGAATTATACACTTTTCCAAGAATACAGTTTTTTGCGATTTCCAGGCACTTTATATCTTCACTACTGCTTTGGAATTGTTGTTTCCTTAGCACGACATTCCCCTTAACTTTGCCTGAAACTCTTGCAAGAAATTTTCCCTGTGGTGTCAGATAACAAAGAGAAATATTTCTATCCGCACAAGCTCCCATTAATGCCGGACTTGTTCCTCTATATCCAAATGAAATTATTGCTTCGAGATTGTGTAAAGGTAATCTGCCTATTTCATTTTTATCATCATATACAACAACATTTTCTCCATCCAACCCCAGATAACTATTTTCCGATGTAACATACAATGTATTCAATAATTTCTTCATAACGTTTCCCCCAGCATCTTATTGATATACGATTTCACCGAACCACTTTTATCAATCTTTGGCATACAAATATCTTTTAAAGAGCAAGATACACACCTTTTCGACGTTTTGACCTTAGGTGTATAATTTCGATCATAATAATCATGCATTTCTCCAAATATTTTTTTCACTTCATCCCGAAGTTCATCTGTAAACACTATCGGTTTGCGTCTTCTTGTCTCACCATAAAATATAGCACCCTCCGTTATTTTTGTTGAAAACATTTCTTCCAGACACATAGCCTGCGCCATTAGCTGAAGTTCATCTTCGTTTGACGCTTTGGGTTTCCCCTTTTTGTACTCAATTGGATATAATGAATAGGTTCCACGATGTCCATAGAGCTTCACTCCATCTTCACATTTGTGAAATTCAACAATATCACACTCCCCACTCACACCCATGCTTCTTGAGGATACAGGAAGAGCTCTGACAACCAGAATATCTTTTCTCTTTTCTGTCAGATATGGATCATGCGCTTTTTTATGCATAAGTTCGCCAATAACAGTATGTTCATTTTCAGCCCACTGCTGCTCAACATGAATAAGCGCCCATTGTCTTCTGCAAAATTTAAAATGCTGTATTCCAGAAATCATCAGATAATCATCTTGAGAATATTCCATTAAATCATCCTTTTCACTTCTACCGTATCCGGTATCTCATCATCATTAATAGTAACTGTATAATCCTGATATTTTCTTGGATATTGTATATCATCATTTTTCTGCACTTTAACTGCATCAAATAATTTATAAGCAGGACAGTCACCAAGCTCTTTACTATGCTTAAAAACAATAAGCTCACGAACTGCCATCTTTCCTCTTGCAGCAGAATGGTCATTTTCAAACATATTTATTATTGCATTCCATAACAATTCTAGATCTTCCTCAGAAAATCCAGTAACTTTTCTTGCAAGATTTGCTGAAATATAACCTTCTACACGATACAAGCCATATGGAACAATACTCTTTCTTCCCATCTCGTTACTCTTATTCTCAGCATCTTTTTCTGTTGTAATGGCAACTCTCGTAATAGTTACCTCCTGACTAATAACAGGATCAATACTTCTTGCAAATCCAAGCTGTACAGGACCTCTTACCTGCCCACAATTCAATGAAGCTTTAACAAAAGTCGTCATTACAGCACCAAATGCACGAATATCATAAAAATTTCTGCACATATAATCCCTTAATTTTATATCTGCATCCTTATCTGACTTTTTTAGTTTTTTTAATGCTTCTGTAACCTTTTTATCTTCATCATCATTTATACCAAGACTTTTGCATGCCTCCCTGTCACTTCTGTTAAGAGGAACATTCTCCTTGATATAAATTTTATATCCATCTTCGTCCTCCTTCACAGTCTCTATGTAATTTCGGATCTTACGTTTTAAGCATACATCAGTTACAATTCCTAAGCCACTTTCCGGATCAATTCTTGGCATATTGCCAGCATCAGGATCCCCGTTAGGATTTCCATTTTCCACATCAAATAAAACAACAAACTCATATCTGTTTTTAATAACCTCTCCCATTTATTTGTTCTCCTTTTTTTCATACTTCTTTTGTGTCTGATGATAATATCCCAACATGAATTTTCCTTGTTCTTCTAAAGACAAACTCCGTGGAAATAATACTAATTTTTCCATAAGGTTTCCTATTATTTTTTCATAAAAAATCTTAGAACCGCTACCTTTTTCACGCTCAAGTTTTTTTATATGACTATTTTCTAATTTAAATAAAATTGGAAAAACAGATGCAGGCGTAGCACATGCTGAATTAAAATACCTGTCTTTAATTGTAGCATTTATTCCCTGATTCGCCTCCTTTTGGATTGACTCCAAGACTGAAAATAATCTTCCCAATACGTATGCAGTGTCATTGCATGTTTCTTCTAATCCCATGTAGTTTTCTCCTTCCTTCCATGAATAATTTTTTATTAAATAAGCCTTGATAATTGAAGCTCGTCCCCATGTAACATTTCCCTGCTCAGATCGTATTCTGATAACAGTGTCTGTATAAAGACTTGCAGGATATCTGTTTCCCGATAAAATACTTTGAAGTACCATTGCAGACATATTAGGGATTGGAGTCTTATCCTTTGAATTAGGATTGACAGTCTCTCTTAACAATTCATATACGCTCAGATATTTCTTTTCCACCCACAATGGTTTCACAATATCCAACCGTTTATAATGTTCTTTTATATTTTTTAAAATATCACCAAATGTGTTTTGATAAAAGAAACGAACAGATAACCTCGCAGCATTCGGTGCAAGGCATAAAATATAAAATGACTGCTCAAAGTCCATCTTAACATTATCTACATCCACATATCTTGATTTTTTCAAGCTGTCAAATATTCTTTGAAGCTGTTCCTCATTATCTACATGAGGATTCATAACAAAACTAAATGTTTTCTGATATTCTTCCATGCCATTTTCAGCCCAATAAACCACCATGGAATCACCTAATTGAAATATCTTATCCCTATTACTCAACAAATAATTCAATGCAGTTGTATATGCAAACTCCGCATTTTTTCCTACAGGTGCATTATAGCTCTGTTCCTTGCCATAAGATTCAAATGCCGGTGCATTAAACGAAACCAAAGCAGCTCCACTTGTCTGTGCTCCTGGAACACCTTTTATTCCACGATGAATTCTTGCTATCTCCGTTTTTTCACCAGTTGCAAGACAAATACCATCATTGGTATTTTCTGTCTGATGTACAACATAGTTGTCCCAAATTTTTTTAATTGTATCATTATCCTGTGCGAAATCATTTCCCATACAAAAGATGACATTACCACCCTCATTTAATTCATCTGATTTTTCTCTCACACATGCATTATCATAAGCCGTCTCTGGATCCCATAAATTAAAAAAATTACAAATTGCATTTGCCATAGGCTCATCAACATTCTTTAACAACGCTAAATGTTTTTCCTTCGCTGCCTGAAAACACTCCTGCACCCTTGCATTTGTTCCATTTTGATCAATCCCTAGCATGTATTTTACATTATCACAGAGAAAATTAGCTGCCACGCCCGATGAACGTGTAACCATTTCAGGAACACTCTTCGCAACCGGAAGAAAAACCTTCTTTTTTCCACTAGTCTGTTCTGTTTTTAGTGGATAAATTTCTTTGATTTTCCCATTAGGATTTAAATCTATTGCATAAGAAACCTTGGCCTGACACCAGCCTCTCTTCGGCACCAGATTATTCTCTGCAAGATTCTCATATTCTTTCACTAATGCCTGTAAGATCATCTTATCACCTCACAGTCCCTTAAATCTATTACTCCACGCTTCATCACTGCTCTAAAAAACATTGGACTGATATTGCCTCTTTCACAATCACTATAATCCATATCATATAGCATAAATCCCAAATCTTTCTCCGGAATATTATCATAAAATGTATGTATATCTTTCTCTTCACAAAGGCAAAAATTTGCCGGAAACTCACGACAGCCAAAATATGGCATATGATGACATTCCCCACGCTTAAGTCTTCTCATCATAATATCCTTAAATTTCCCGGGATTATCTGTATTATTTGCTTTTTCCGTCATCTCAAAATGTGCCTCTATAACATAAGACACATCCTTCAAAATAAGAGATGCCCTCTGTACAATATCATCCTTTGTACTTATGTACAAAGGCTTATCCGCACCATTATATACCTGTAATATATTATTTGCGGAAGCTTTACTTTTTATCTCATTTCTTCTGACACTGGTAAATCTGATTGGATTTTTCACATAGATTTTATCAATCACCCAACTCAATCCCGGATGCCAATATATCGCCTCAAGTATTCCCCTTGCTGCCGATGGAGTCATAACATCATATGAGCATCTCTCAACCTTCATTTCCGGTCGTGAGAATAATGCATAATCTCCCCATACCTTAACTCTTACACCTACTCCCATTTACAGGACATCTCCTTCCTCATAACAAGCTGCAATGTAGTCTCGTGGCTGATAATAAAAATCGGTATTATAATTTGATATCTTGTCACTTATCCACGAATGATACACTTTCCATATACCATGAAGTATCTCATCATCACTAAAACAATCCTCTATCAATCTCTCATATACTTCGCCAATATCCCAGTAATCCGGAATCCTATATTTACAATCATGTATATTATCATAATTTCCATTATTCATACTGCATTCCGTAATAAACTCATCTGCAACTTTTTCAATTGGTTCGCAATGGAGAATATCTGCATATTTATATATACGTTTAATCCGTTCTTTTGTCAGTAAATCAACCACCTCATAACGTTTCCTTTTAATCTGCCTGCCAATATATTCAATCAGACTGCATGTATAGAATAGATTATTATTATTTTTAACCGCCATAAACAACCTCATTTCCAACATATCTCAAAGTACTAAGCGCACTTACCGTATGAAAACTTATTTGATGAGTCGGATGATTAAACTTCGCCAGTTCCCAAAAAGCTGCTCTGCTTATCTTTCCATCAATATAATTCTGTATATAATTATATATTGTATCATCAGCCATAGGTCCTTCAACAATATCATACGAGTGCGCTATTCCTCTTCTGCAATCAACAATAAAATCAAGCCATTCTTCTGTCATTTTTTCAAATACAAGATACTTAAGCTTTGAATTTTCAGTATATTCATATTTATTCAAATAGCCTCGCGTTCCATATCTCGTTGCCCATCTCACTGCCTGCTCTGGCATCTGTGTGCAATAAAACCCAAAATAAAAATCCTTGTTATAACGAGCTGTTCTAATTTCAGGAAATTCTACTATTTCTTTACTTCCATGATATAAAATCATCACCCTACTCCTTTATCTAATTTATTTCACGTACATTATCTTCTTATGTTTTAAATAATACTACTTCAAACATTACTAATCAACACTTTTCAATTTTTATTTAAAATTTTATTGAAATAATTCAATTCATATTGTACAATTACATTTGTCAGGCTAATCCTGTGGATTGAAATAATAATATTTTTAATAATGCAAATAAATGGCTGTGTTTATAATTCACACAGCCATTTAAATTACAGATATAAATCCATTCCAGATTCCACAGACAAATTTAATCCCTTGTCATCTGTATACATTTCTTCATCTACCAATTCATAAAAATTCTCTATATCCGATGTTATTTCCTTAATTATACCAGCACCATACAAAGTATCAAAAAGCTGATTATATATCTGAACACAGTACTGGGATGCCTTTCTCATTCTGGCTTTTCCATAACCCTGATTTTTTATTTCAAATAATAAATCCTTAGCTTCCTGCTCTATCGGAATAAATACAATTCTTGTATTTTCCTCAATCAAATGAAATTTTTCTGATACCGTCTCAAAATTATATTTCCAATCCTTGAATTCGCCTATAATATTCTTTTTATCCAAATCATTTTCTCTAAAATGATATAGCCTTTTGAAATATTCTGTAATGCATTCAAGATTAGAAATATCATGATAATCTTGCAATAACCCTTTAGTGATTGAGCTTTGCAGACTTTGTCCCGGCACTGTTTTCATTCCATTTATATCAAAAATATAAACTTTACTGTTTTCTTTTTTCTCAATTCCTTCTCGGTTGCATCTACCTGCTGCCTGTATTACCGAATCTACTCCTGCTACTTGACGATATACTGAATTAAAATCAAGATCTACTCCCGCCTCTACCAAACTTGTTGAAATAAGCACACATGATTTTGATTTATCACTCATTCTTTCTTTAATCTGTGCAAGTATCTTTTTACGATGCTTAGGATACATACTTGTTGATAAATGATACACACCATCACCACTTAACTGTTCGTAAAGCTGCTGTGCACATTTTTTTGTATTAACAATACACAGTGCTCTTTTTTCAGTCTTCAATCTTTCAATTAAAGTATCAAATTCGATTATCCCAAGATTTTCGTATATAACTCTTTTAAAAAATTTAAACTGCTCATTTATATTCGGGCATAATTCAATATACCGTCTGTGTTGATCAAATATACTGTCTAAGGCCGGTTGTGTTGCCGTACATAAAACAATACTTGTCCTATAGAAATCCATTAAATTTTCCATCATGGCAATGCATGGTTTCAAATATTCCAATGGCAACATTTGTGCCTCATCAAATATAACCACAGAATTCGCAATATTATGAATTTTCCTACACTTAGATGACCTGCTTGCGAATAATGATTCAAAAAATTGAACATTAGTCGTGACAATTACAGGTTTATCCCAGTTTTCGCTGGCAAGCTGCATCGGTTTTAATTCTTCAGAATCCCCATAATCGACATTACAATGATTCTCAAGAACATTATCCTGCCCAAGTATTTCACGAAACACCTGAGCATTCTGTTCTATAATGCTAGTATATGGAATAACATATATAATATGCTCCATTTGATGCCTGACTGCATGCTTTAACGCAAATGCCAATGAGGCAATTGTTTTTCCACCACCTGTTGGAACAGTCAGGTGAAACAATCCCCTATCATTCTCACCTGCTATCAGACAGGCTTTTAATATCTCAGTTCTTCTACCGTTTATCGAATTAAGATCATCATTTTCTAACCATGAACCAATATGTCTTTCCAGTCTTGCTAATAAAGATGCCATTTCTTCACCCGATGTTCGTTCCACATGGTTATTCTTCATAAAACTTTCTGTTTCAAGAAAGTCCGCATCAACAAGACATGAATATAACATCCTCATAAAAATCCCCATTGAAAAATGAGGATTTTGTGTTTTACAGCTCTCAAAAGGATCACTTTTTATTTGTGGAATTTCTACCTCCTGTCTATATGCCTGATAATCACATATTGATTTTCTATATCGTTCTTCAAGCTTATAGTAATCCATTAGTCCAGAATGATGTCCTGCAATAGCATATTGTAATATAGAATAATATCCACCTTTTTCATTACATAATCTCATTCCAGCAGTAGAATGGTCTACTCTGTCATTCGTATTAAACTGTATTTTATGTTGAAATTCTTTGGAATACTTACCTAGATCATGTAACATACCTATGCAATATCCCCACTCATATTTTCCAAATGATTCTGCAAATTTTCCGGCTAATTTGGCAGTTCCATCCAAATGATCAATAAGCCTTTGCTTTCTTTCTTCTTCTATATGCGCAATATATTCCATTTATATCACCAGATTCATCTTTACACTCCCACAATCTCATCAATCATCCTAAGCTCTTCCTCAGAGAAGCCTGTGCCCTCCATAACCTTTAAGTTTTCAAGAATCTGCTGTGGCTTTGAGGCGCCGACAAGCACGCTTGTCACGTCATCATCCTTTACCACCCACTTAAGAGCCATCTGTGCTAGTGTCTCACCACGTTTTGCGGCTATATCGTTTAGCTTCTTAATCTGCTCGATGTGTGGAGCGAGCTTTTCCTGATTTAAAAATCGTCCGTCTGTCTTTATACGGCTATCCTCCGGAATGCCGTTCAGGTAACGGTCCGTGAGCATGCCCTGTGCGAGCGGACTGAATGAGATGATGCCCTTTTGGCACTCTCTTGCAGCCTGCTTCAAACCGTTTTGCTCTATTGTACGGTTGAAGATATTGTATGAATTCTGATTGATGATAAACGGACATTTCAAATCAGTAAGAATCTCGCAGGCTCTCTTCATGGTCTCGCCATCATAATTTGACAGTCCGACATAGAGTGCTTTTCCGCTTCTTACTATCTGGTCGAGTGCTCCCATTGTCTCCTCAAGCGGTGTCTCAGGGTCCATTCTGTGATGATAGAAGATATCCACGTAGTTGAGTCCCATTCTCTTAAGACTCTGATCAAGGCTTGCAATCAGATACTTGCGGCTGCCCCAGTTGCCGTATGGTCCCTTCCACATATCATAGCCTGCCTTTGAGCTGATAATGAGCTCGTCGCGGTATGCCGACAGATGCTCCTTAAGGATAAGCCCGAAGTGCTTCTCTGCGCTGCCGTATTCAGGGCCATAGTTGTTTGCCAGGTCAAAGTGTGTGATACCATGGTCAAAGGCTGTGAAGCACATCTGCTTCATGTTGTCATACGATGAAAAATCACCGAAATTGTGCCATAAGCCAAGTGATACAACAGGAAGCTTCAGTCCGCTCCTGCCGCATCTGTTATATTTCATTGTGTCATATCTCTTTTCGTCTGCCGTGTACATATTTACCTCCCTCATAAATACATGATATTTAAACTGTTTTACCCGGTAAATTATTATACTACAGCAGACTTGATTTTTCTATTGTTAAATAAAATCCTCCGTCAGCTTTCCGTGCTTCTCATAATTTGTCACACGCGCTATCTTGTTTTCATCATCCACAAACACAACCTTTGGATGATGCTCCTTTGCTTCCTCCGGTGTCATCTGTGCATAGCACATGAGTATCACATGGTCACCGACTGCAACCTGTCTGGCTGCTGCGCCGTTTAAGCATATCATGCCTGAGCCCGGCTCTCCGGCGATGGTGTAGGTCTCGAATCTGTTTCCGTTTTCCACATCGACAATCTGGACCATCTCATACTCTAATATGCCCGCTGCCTCAAGCAGCTTTGTATCTACAGTGATGCTTCCCACGTAGTTTAAGTCAGCCTGCTTGACCACTGCTCTGTGTATTTTGCCTTTGAGCATTGTATAATTCATTTTTTATACCTCTTTTTCATATATCAATTTACTTTTTGACTGTCATACTGAAATAATTTTCTAAATATCACTTTTATCCAAACAGCAGCAAATTATTGTTACTATCCAATAATTGTTGCTGTTCAAAAATCATTTTTGTACGGCTACGCAATAAAATTATCAATCAGCCTTGTTTTTCCGATATAGACAGCGATTGCCACGAGTGTTGTTCCCTTAATCTCATCAACCGGTGTGATTGTGTCAAAATCAACCACATCCACATAATCAATTTTCGCAAGCGGCTCCTTGTTTATCTCTGCTGTGATTGCATCCTTTACCACTTTTGCACTCTTCTCGCCTGCCTCTACGAGCTGCTTTCCGATTTTTAAGCTTCTGCTCAGTACAAGCGCTGCCTGTCTTTCATCTGCGCTCAGATATGTGTTTCTTGAGCTCTTTGCCAGTCCATCCTCCTCACGGATGATTGGGCAGCCGATGATTTCTGTGTCAACATTTAAATCCTTTACCATACGCTTTATGACTGCAAGCTGCTGTGCATCCTTTTGTCCAAAGTATGCGCGGTCAGGTGTCACAATGTGAAACAGCTTCAGTACAACCGTCTGCACACCTCTGAAATGAATCGGTCTTGTTTTTCCACAAAGCTCAGTTGTGAGGCCATTCATATCCACATATGAGCAGAAGCCGTCTGCATACATCTCATCAGCCTCCGGATGGAAAATAATGTCAACTCCCGCATCCTCACAAAGCTTTGCATCCCTGTTTAAATCACGTGGATAGCTGTCTAAATCCTCTGTAGGGCCAAACTGCATTGGATTTACAAAAATGCTCACTACAACCTTGTCGTTTTCACGTCTTGCCGCATCGATTAAGCTCTTGTGTCCCTCGTGGAGGTAGCCCATTGTAGGTACAAAGCCTACACTTTTGCCTTCTCTCTTCCATTCCTTTACTGCTTCTCTAACCTGTTTGATTTGTCCGTATATTAACATTTTATGTCTCCTTATTCTTCTATGCTTCGTAACTATTCTTCGATATTAATACAGCTTGTCAATTATTGTCTCATCCATCTTAAAGGTATGCTCCTCACCCGGGAAGCTTCCCTCCTCAACAGCCTTTTTGTAAGCTGTGAAGGCCTCATTCATCTCTTTTCCGACCTGTGCAAACTGCTTTACAAATTTCGGCTTCATGTTTGCATACATGGCAAGCATATCCTGATATACGAGCACCTGTCCGTCGCAGTCTGCTCCCGCTCCGATACCAATTGTCGGTATACTTATGCTCTCAGTGATTTTTTTTGCAAGTGCCTTTGGCACACACTCGAGCACCACTGCAAATGCTCCTGCCTCCTCGACTGCGCGGGCCTCGTCAAGGAGCTTCTGTGCTGCCTCTTCACCCTTGCCCTGCACCTTAAAGCCGCCAAATGCGTTTACTGACTGTGGTGTAAGCCCTAAATGTGCACATACCGGAATTGACGCATCCACGATAGCCTTTATCTGTGGACATACCTCCCTGCCACCCTCAAGCTTTACAGCCTGCGCATGGCCTTCCTTCACGAGTCGTCCTGCATTGACCACTGCATCATAAACCGATGTCTGATATGACATAAAAGGCATATCTGTAATAAGCAGTGTGTCCTTTATTCCTCTTGAAACAGCCGCGCTGTGATGAATCATATCCTCCATAGTCACTGAAAGTGTATCCTCATAGCCAAGCACCACCATGCCGAGAGAATCTCCCACTAAAATCGCATTGATTCCGGCCTCGTCTATGAGCTTTGCTGTAGAATAATCATATGCTGTGAGCATCGTGAGCTTCTCGCCCTTTTCCTTTGCCTGTTTAAAAGTTA
>ENA-ORTI01001837-ORTI01001837.1-human-gut-metagenome-genome-assembly--contig:-NODE-1837-length-20332-cov-4.380875_pt1 | contig 20332 bp, 19 predicted proteins | sample MGYA00242071_ERZ509191 | MGnify/ENA primary metagenome ERZ509191 (study PRJEB26280, sample SAMEA2338832) | human gut metagenome | biome: human gut; feature: human-associated habitat; material: faeces...
CCCGCTTCTGTTTTTATCAGCCGATCCGGGCAGACTGGTTACTGCATGCTGTTCTCGTACGCCTGGATCATCTTCTTACTTAATTGACCAGTACGACCTTTTATTTTTTCAAGTTCTTTTTGCACGATTTCGCCAGTTAAGAGGTGAATTTTCAAACTTATTTGCCTGTCACTGTTTGGAGTAACATCAATCCGTTTAATGAAATTGTCCACAAAGTCACGGTTTATCATTCCGTCCTCTAAATCTTCCAGCTTGAAGGACAGGGCACGTTTTAACCGCTCCACCTGGGCCTCCATCTGTTCCGCAATTTCCTCCCAGTTTGCCATGCTGTCCAAGGCTTTTTCAAGTTCGGCTTTCTGTGCCCTGGTCTTGTCCATCATGCGCTTGAACTCGTCAAGCGTCAGATCACCAGATACTTTCATATCCAAAAGCTGGTCTTGCTTTTCATCAATGGAAGAAAGTTCTTTTGCTATCCGCTCCCGTTCTGTTTTATAATGGGCCGTATCATCCATGACTTGCCGATACTGTTCCAGATAAGTGGCTAAGATTTCATCAGCGCCTTTAGAAAACTCCCGGAAAGCGTCTAGGATAATTGGATTTAACTCACTTTCATAAATTGCTATGGAGCGACAAGAGGCCGTACCGTGATTGATTTTGTGACTGCATAGCCATTTACTGACGTTTGTACCCTTGTAGTGAACATCCTTACAGTAATAGGGCGCTCCGTCCTCAGTACAGTACAGTTTTCCGGTATAAATGTTCTTGTGTGTGGAGCAGTTGCGCCGCCCTTTTACGTCAATGCTCCGCCGCTTAAATACTTCATTGGCCGCTTGCCATAGCTCCTCACTGACCAGAGCCGGGACAGTAGTGCCGTCCTCGTCCTTATACATGAGCCATTCATCCTCTGGGAGAAATTTCTGACGCTTGTTGAAAATGTCGATAACTTTGACTTTACCGCCCACAAAGTACCCTTTATATTTTGGATTGGTGATGATATTTGACATGGTGGTGTGGGAAAGGCGGTTGCCGTTGTTATTTCGATAGCCCTCTTGAAAAATAATTTCTTCAATCTCTTTCATGGAATACTGATTAGTAGCGTAAAGCTCAAAAATCCGGCGTACCATTGGGGCGGTTTTTTCGTCAATTTCTAATTTGCAGTTTACTTTTTTATATCCCCACATCCGGCACCCCAGGACGTGGCCCTTTTGGATGCTTTTCTGGTGTCCGCGCTTGACACGTTTACTAATTTTCCGGCTTTCGTTCTCAGCGTCAACTAGCTTTTGCTGTATCTGTATGTCGCAATCGGTGTCATAAGTGTTCAGATCGTCATAAAGGAAAATAACAGGAATACCCTTGTCCTTTAGGTATTGGATATTTTGTAAGCCCTCCATTGTGTTACGACCAAAGCGGGAGATTTCACCCGTTACCAGCAAATCATATTCACCCGCAGCACCCGCCGCCAATAGATTTAGAAAGTCTTTCCGCTTTTTGGTAGTCAGCCCGCTCTTACCATCGTCAATAAACGCTTTTACAAATGTCCAGTTTTTGTGTCTCTCGATATAGTCCCGGAAATCGTCAGTCATATTATGGAGGGATGCGGCTTGTGTTTCCTTTTCCGTACTAACACGGGAGTATGTGGAGCAACGGAGGGGAAGGTCTGCAATATCGCTATGTTCTAGTAAATCTCGCAACTCGTAGATTGTCATTTTAACAGCCTCCTTACTGGAAGTTATATCATGTTCTATATCTATATTATAATATAAAATCTTGAAAATGTAAAGGGCAACGGGCCGGAAAAAGTAAATTTTCCAGCCCGTTTTTACTCACCCGTATATGCTTTTAACTAAATTTTGTTCCGTATTTTTGAATCATACTAATTTCCATTTTTTTATATATCTCTTTTGTAATCAGCTCATTTTCTAACGCATATCGGTTGAGCTGAAGCAAGTAAGCTAACATGACCTCTTGCTCCATACGTCTGCGCCCCTCTAACGAGGTAGGAGCCAATTTGTGCGCACCTCTCCTTCCTAAAGATTGTCATTACTTTTCCCAAAGAATGGAGATTTATGCTTATAGGCCCTCCATATAGTAGGCTTGGAACACAGTCCCGTCCCCAGTGATGAAGCGGCCTCTTGCGTCCTTGGGTATCTGTTCGGCGGCGCTGGTGTTGTCCAGGATGATACCGGACAATACGCTTTCGGCCCTGCCGCATACCCGGAAATCCATGTTGTTCTTGATTTGGCCGGGGAGAATGTTAGCGTCTGGCCGCTGGGTGGCAAGTATCAAGTGAATACCAAAGGCCCGCCCCAGGCGTGCAAGGGTGGCAAGCCTGTTTTCGATCTGATTGAGCTTGTCTCTGTCCTCCTTGCTCCGGCCTGTCCTGTCCAGCAGTTCCGCCACCTCGTCACAGGCGAATACCAGCCGGGGAAGCCCCTCCCCAGTGGCCTTGTTAAATGCGTCCAGGTTGTCACACCCGGCATCATCAAACCACTTCTTGCGGGCTTCCAGCACCGCCACAAGCTGGCCCAGGACATAGAGTAAGGTATCTTCTTGGAAACACATGTGGCATTTCTGCCGCCAGACTTTGGGGAAGTCCACGCCGCCCTTGAAATCGGCTATGTAGACCTCCGCCCCCTTGCGGAGTGCCTGCATAAGCAGGAGCTTTAACAGGACGCTCTTGCCGCTCCCTGTGGAGCCGCCCAGCAGGATATGGGGGATATTCGTAAGGTTGACCGTCACAGGCCCGGTGAGGCTTTCCCCCAGGACTAACACAAAGTTGTCCGGGGACAGGTATTTGTCTTTCCAGGGGAGCAGGGCCGGAAAATCGCTTTCAGCGGGGGCGGAATAGACACGGATGATTTTCCGTCCCTCTGCCCATGTCATTTTAGCTATGGTGATATTCAGGGCCGTTTCAATTCTGGCCCGCTTGTCCTCCCATTCTCCCAGGGGTATGCCGCAGGGGTCGAACTCCCAGACCGTCAGCCGGGGATTGTCCGTGTCCTGCCGCTTGGCTATGAGGGGAGGGGCCTCCCCCGCATGGTTGACAAGCCCCACTTTCTGCAAGCCCTCCCTTGCCGCTTTGCCGCCCCAGGGTGTCCCCAGAAGCACCAGGACGGCCAGGAGGCCGCCCACGGCGTAGAGGGGGAGCAGGAGGTTGATAACGGCCTCCAGGACGGGGGAAAACATGCCGTAGGTGTCTAGGCCGAACAGATACGCCCGGAACAGCCAGACCAGCACAGCGCCGATCAGATAGGCCGCCAGCAGCACCCGCTTGTGGGGAGTGTCCCTAACCGATTCCAGCCCTCTTTTCATGCGTTGGAACAAGTGGCGGTTTTCCGTCCGCCTGTTGATGGTATCTTTTTCATTTCTGGTCATAGGGAAATCCCCCTTTCTTGTGAATGACCGTGGAGCCGTCCGGGAGGTACTCTATCACGGTATGAATACGGCGGAGGAACGCCCGCCAGGTTTCCGGCCTGTCCCACTGTTCCGATCTATATTGCTTCTCCACGGGAAGATTGGAAGTAATATAGACCATCGTATAACAAGCTGTTTTGTCGTTGTACCGGGCCGGAAGCGCCAAAGGGTAAATATCCAGGTAGTTGAGCATATCTTCAATCGGTATCTGACTGCTGAACTCCTCGAAAACAAGCACTTCCTGCCCGTGGTAGCCGTCAAAGGAAACGCCTCTTGCGGCCCGATAGTTTGTCACCCGGTAAATGCTCCGGGGGTCGTGGGTTTCGTAAATGCTCCTCGTCTTGCCCGCACCGCTGGCCCCGTAGAGATAGGACACCTGCAAGGGCCTGTTCTCCACGGCGTACTTTTCCGCCGTCAGGGTTTGCCGGAGCAGGTCAATGTCACGGACACGAAAGGCCATAGCCGGGTTATCGTCTATGATTTCCGTGGTGGTCATGCCGTCCCGGATATTCTGGACGAGACGGAACATCTCCGGGTGTTTCTCCGCCCGTTCCGGGGGTATCTCGCCCCATTCCTCGAAAGTCCCAGGCACCGAAGTTTCCGCCTTGTCCGTGTCCGCCCATTGGCCATCTTTCCGAATGTACGCCCGGTTGTCCTGTACTGTTCCGTATGCCTTTTCGATATGGGCCGTTGGAAAGCGGTTTTTGACGGTGGAGAAGCGCACAGGCGATGGCGCATAGAAAAACAAGTGCGTGTGATATGTCCCCGTTGACGCTATTTCATCACCCATGCAGTAATAGGCGGGAGAAAACCGCTGTAAGATTTCCTTGATTGTGCTATGATCTAACCCGGCCTCCAATGGATTGTTGATTACCAGCGCCCACTTGCGGGATTGGCTGTTGTTGCCCATGTATGGCCTCCTTAATTTGCTACATGCTACAAGTTTCCCATAAGGGGTAATACTAACCCCTTATGGGAGGGGCGGCGCTGGCGCTGCCGCCGGGGGCCATTTCCTTGAGGGAACTGTCCTAATCCCGGCTGGCCTCACCAGCGCCGCCCAAACATCAGGCTTTTGGATTTACCAAATGGATACCCGTAGCCTTGGCCCCCACCTGGGGCTGGCCCTGGCTCCAATAGATAAACACCTCTAGGCCGTCGAAACGAACTTCGGCATAGCCGTCCGGGGCATCCATGAGCTTATCCCCGTCAATGCGCACATTGATTTTGTCCAGGCCCTTTTCCGGCAAGGCCACCGTATAGCGGTAGCCGAGGACGGTATCTGTCCGCCTGTTGTTCTGGTACTCGTAAGCCGGGGACACCTCCACCAGCCACAGCTTGTTCCCCAGGCTCCGGGGGTCGATAGTCAAATCGGTAATTTTCATGGTAAAACATTCCTTTCCTATTCAGGGGGGCGGCGGCTGGCCCGGCCTCCGCCCTGGCTGATAAGTTCACAAGTCCTTGTGTTGTACCTATCATAATCTGAAACAGAAATGTTTTCACGACTTACTAAGTCAGAGGTGTTTCCTGGTGATTTCAACGGCTTGCCGCAAATCTGACGTTTCAATCAGCCGTTTTTCCCAGCATTTTCTGACTTAGTAAGTCAGAAAATTTTTCGTTGCTTTATTTCCGCTGTTGGGAGCCTAGTAGCTCACCTTGCTTGTGAAAGCCCATGTCCTCCAAAAACTTATTGCACTCAGAGATTGTCAGGCTTTGGCTGTTCTCTATGAAATACGCATAGATACGGTGTAGGGTGTTTCTGGGGAGCAAAGTATATCCGGCTAGTGCGATCAGGTGATAACCTGTCAGCGTGTCCAGAGAAAAGCCCACGCACAAAGAGACGATTGTTGAAAGTTTGGGCTGTTCGGCTTCGTTTTGGAGCCTATAATACATCGTTGAATCCAGGTCAGTACAATCAGAAAATGTCCTTGGATTGATATGTTTCGCTGTAAATAAGCGGTGGATTTCTTCTTTACAAGTTCCTTTGGGTTGGCAGGCCAGAGCGAAACGGCTTTCAAAGCCGTCCACACTGATTATACCCACAGTTACCTCGTATTGAAAGAAATGGAAGGGGCCGCCGCCGGAGGTGGTGGCGCTGGGGAAAAAGGTGTATGCCATAAATAGACAGGCTGTAGAAACAAGGCATACAAATCACCTCCTTTTGCGGAAAGCGTATCGGTGGGTAGGAACTGCCCCCGGCGGTGCCACCTTGGAAAGCCATACCAAAAATAAGCATAAAAAGAGTACGGCTTTTCTCAAAAAGCTGTACTCCTTCATACCTATGGCAACAAGTGTTGCTGTCTTAAATTTTTCATGAAAAGGGCATAATTTCCCCTTTCCCCATTCTTTCCGTCAGTATTGCCTCAGCCTCGCAGGTATCACCCGCACCAGCAATAGGGGACTTGGTTCGCCTCACTCCGCGGATTATACGGAAACGCTAACGCCGCCCATCGTCCACCAGGACAAGCGTTTTACATTTGGCAAAAATCATGCCGTTACCGGCCCCTTGGGCATATTTATAAAACAGGTGAAGTTACCCCGCAGGCACATTGGCAGGGGAGGCATCCCCGCATGCCGTTGGCTCCACTTCCGCAACAAAGCGGTTTCCCGCTACTGCGGACAAATCAAACTTCACGCACAGCCCATACACAATTCCCGGATGCACTTATGCGCCCATATCCATAACGCCGGGGGTCGGGCTGACGTATCAAAAGCTGTTCCCGCTTCTGGCTGTTCCCGTCCGTAATCCTCGTGCGGGGGCCATTTGCGCAACTTTTAACATATTTAGTATATCTTCTTTCCCTGCATACGTCAAGAACAAAAATCGCCCCTCCGCATTAGCGGAGGGGCGAGGCATACGGCACATTATTCAACTTCATATCCATCAAAGACATTCCATGACGAATCGCCACGAATGTATTGGGTACGCGAATAAACAGCCCCCGGCAAAACATATCCGACTGCATTTTCAGGATTAAAAGCGTCCTCCATTGGATGGTATTCGCCGCAATGATACGTCATAGTCGGAATTGAAATATAATAGGCATCATATACGGCATCAGGTGTATCCATATTAAAGTATACGAGAATTATATTTTGACCATCCTGAGAAACACGCACACGTGTCCCAGCACTTCCTTGAACTGCTCCAGTCGTCCCGGATACTTTAATAAAATCGACGGTGAACGTGATTTTTTCCTCTGATAAATCATAGCCAAATAGAGCCTCGTCTCCGTAGAAAATGATAAAATCATCATTTTCAAACGCAAGGTTGAAACCAACCCCTACGGGGGCGTCCATATCCAGATTATCAAATGCAAGCTCGGATAAATCTCTCTCTTGGCTGTCCTCTGGCTGAAAGGAATTGTTCACTATTAAAACAACTCCAACGATAATAATGAGGGCGACACAACATATGCTTATAATGGCCTTGATTGGAAACTTTTTTCTCATATCATTCTTCCTTTGTTTTTCAAACAACCCGAATGATATAAGTAAATGGGTCAAGGCCCGTACCGCTCACGACAACTTTCCACTCTCCCGCAACGTTAAACAAAACACTTCCACTGACTACATTCTTATTAGATGCCTTAAATGTATACGCAGCGTTAGCTGTGTTAGGTTTATAGACCTTCATTGTCAAGGAGGACACAGCAGACACCGAACGTCCATAAAGGGTCTGGCGCACTCCAGAAGTCCCCTTAACCAAGGCGTTCTGAAGGTCGGCATACAAATAATTGGAGGTCGCGCCATTCGCCCCTCTTAGATAACGGGGAACCATGACATAAATCTTGTTATCCGTGGAGGACTTACTGCTGGGGAATCTCGTAGACAGCCGGATATTTTTTGCGCAATTATTGTAACAGGTATAGTAAACTGTCTGACGTGTCGTTCCAGTAGCGTTATTTATAATAACCGCATGGCCCAGGGGATCCGCGCCATTAACATGTAAGGCTGCACCAATCAAATCATTCTTTGTGAGGCCCGAGCTTCCCACCATATTATCCGAATTGTAGGGAACAGAATGAGTATCACACACAATCCCGGACTCAGTAGAAGAAGCTTTTACACCATCTACATACACCTTGAATTGAGAGCATTTAATCCAACTATTCCATCCTTTATCGCTTGGACTGCCGGGGTCGTTGTAGTTTGGATGATTATATTTACTATCGGTAGACCACCACTGATAGGAGCCAGAAGTATCCATTACCAACCTGTCGTTAATATCGTCTGGCGAGTTACTTCCTCCAAACCCAGCCCAAATACACTGTGACACAAAAAGTTGACAACTCGATGAAGACCAATAGAAATTTTTGTTTCTGTAGGATGGGGACTTATTACCATCATCCCCAGACGAAGAATAGGTCAACGCATAATTAACAGCATTTTTTGGAATATATTTCCGGTCTGTGCTAGAGTTTGCAGCAGGTACTAATTGTCCAACGTTATCATCAGATGTGGCTGGCTCTGAAAGTGCAAGCTGCTCATTTTCTTCAAAAGCAGCGTCTATCCCCTCGATTGCTTCTGACAATTTAAAGTCGCTGTCACGATACGTCTGATAAAACAAATCATCAGATTCGACAGACATAACCAACCACTCGCCGTCATATTTAACCAACGAGATATAATAGTGGGTTACCATCATAGAAGGCTCGTCACAGTCGCTGTACTGGAAATCAATCGTTTCATACACATTAACTGTGGCGAAGTCGCCGTCAATATTACCGTCAACTACATCATAAGAGGGAGTAAAGTATTTATATGTAGTGTTCTCTAGCTCGTTAAGATGCCCATAGTAGGCAACACTGTCCCGATGCAACTCCAAGTTTTCCTCAAAAGCCTGGAGTGTCCCGGTGTTAATGCTGGTATCTTCATATGGTACAACAGCTTGGGCCGATCTAAACGAAGGATATTCCGCGATACTCTGGGAAAGGACTGCCTTTTCATTTTCGGGAATTACTTCTATAGTGTGCGCTACCAAGTCTTGAGCATCGTAAAAATACTGAGAGTATGCCGCATCTTCCAGATAAGATGTGGCAACCTCTATGGCCGCGTTCATGTCCGGCGACATCTGAGAAATGGATGTCGAAGAAGCGAAAGCGGTAGTCGAGAACAAAAGGCAAACTACCAGGGTAAGACCAATTACTCTTTTCTTCACTAGAAATCTCTCCTTTCTTTCAGCACCATTAACAGCAAAACTCGTCCCGTCCTTCTAAAAAATGGCGCATGAGCAACCTAGAGAATAGGAAAAAGCTCATGCGCCATCAATCAGAATTTGAATCCGCTCCCTCCAATATTGATACCACGGGTAGAGACTATTTTCTTTAGTCGTCGACAATAAATTATGCATAATAATTGACTCCTTAAAGATGACTATTTTTATATATTTAATATAACACAATAAATTGGAAATTGCAATTCTTTTTTGGAAAAGATAGCTTTTCGTCTAAAGCAAATAATCGAACTATCCCAAAGTGGTCATAGCCCCGGCTGCGCCCCCTGTCAATGGTCAAGATAAACGGCCCATGTGCCGCCATTGACAGGGGGGCGTAGCCGGGGCTTATCGGTAGTTAAGGGGGGCTAAAAGCCCCCGTTTTATTCACTTTTTATTGTGGTTGAGGCTTTTCTAAATGAACAGCTAGAAAATAAAAAAGCGCCCGCCCCTACGGGGGCGGGCGGTGTATTTACGACATGGAATTAGCGTGCAGTTGGCGGGGGGTATTCTTTCGTCCAGACGAAAGCAAGGGCCAAGGTAAGCCCCACAGGAATTTGAGATTACCTTGACCCTTTGAAAAGTTATAAAACTAAGCTATATTGATATGTAATCGGGATTATATGCTTGTCTACATTCCGATTTGCCCTGTTTATCACTACTGTTCGTACTGGACATATATGTTTGACCATCTGGCCGCCAACGGAACCGGCCTCACGGCTGGTCAGATCGCCATTGTAGCCCTGCTTCAGGTTGACGCCAACCTCCTGGGCGGCCTCCATCTTGAACTTGTTCAGGGCCTCACGGGCGCTGGGAACCACGGGCTGGTTGGAATTGGAATTGTTAGAGCTAGACATAATAGCGCATCTCCTTTGGTGACAAATTTGTTGGATTCGGTGAATCCAGACATAGCTTTGCCCCAGGGCGGATTTCTATGTGCGCCATTTTTTGCTGGTCGGGTCTGCGAAAAAAGGGGAATAATAATACAGATAGATAAAATTGAAGTAAACTGTGTCGGTTTTGGAAAGAACATCAGAAATAGAATAAAAGAGAAGATAAAAAAGAGGAAAATGTACCGCTGCCGCCCGGCGGACGCGGTTAAAGGGCCCAGGCATGCCACACACCGTCCTGCTGCTCGCGCTGGAGCCGTCCCTGCCGGCGCAGATGGTCCAGGTGGGCGATGCACTCGCCCACGGCAAACCACTTCTGGGCCAGGGGAAAGTCGTCCCAGCTCCTGGAGCGGATGTTCCAGGTCATGTGGGCGGCGGCTTCATAGGCGGTGCTGCCGGGGCGGGCGCGGAGGATGGCGGTCAGCTCGTCCAGGCGGCGGGCGTGGTGCTCCAGCAGGGCGTCCACCCGGGGGGCCAGCGCACCGGGGCGGCGGTGGCCGGGCAGAGCCAGGCGGGCGGGCAGCTCCCGCACGGCCCGCAAGCTGTCCAGATAGCATCCCAGGGCGTCCTCCATGCCGTTCCAAGGCGTGATATTGGGGCTGATGTCAAAGAGCACGTGGTCGCCGGTAAAGAGAATGCCGTCCGACTCGTCCCAGAAGCAGAGCTGGCCAGGGGTGTGACCGGGCGCGGGCAGGCAGGTGAGCCGGCGGCCTCCAGCACAGCGCCGGGTTCCAGCGTGCGGTAGCGGCCGGTGGGGACGGGGGCCAGAGCGCGGGCGGGGTTGGCCCTGTTTTGTGCCAACAGCTCCGGCGGAAAGCCCTCAGAGATATAAAAGGCATCGGTGTGGGCCCATTTGGCCTCCTCCGGCTGCTCCAGATAGGCCCGGTCGGGCCCGCTGACGTAAATCCAGCCGGTTTCCCCAACGACCTCCGGGGCCAGGCCGGAGTGGTCGGAGTGGAGATGGGTGAGGGCCACATCTACATCCCTGGGGTCCACATCCAGCTCTGCCAGCCCGGCAAACAGAGCGCGGCGGCCCTCCTCCTGTCGGAAGCCGGTATCGATAAGCAGGCTGCGCTCCCGCCCGCGGAGCAGGTAGCTGTTCAGTTCCCGGAGAGGGTTGCCGGGCAGGGGCACCGGAATCCGGTACAGGCCCTCCGAAATACACTCGGTCATCACATGCACTCCTTTCTGTCCACGATCCATCCTACCAAAACGCTGGGGCGCCGTCAAGCGTATCAGCTTGCAGGCGGGAGGGGATCGGGGTATAATGGGAAAAAAGGCGAAGGGAGTGGAAAAGAGTGGATTTCTGTGGAATATGCAGAGCTTTCGCGGCACAGTTCCGAAGCCGGTGGAAGGCCGCGTTTCCCACCATTCTGTTTTTTGTGGTTCTTTTTTTGACGGTTTCACTCCTGTTCGGGAGCCGGAACGCCATGGTGGTGTCCAGCACCACCACCCTGTTTCAGATCCGGCGGAAACGCAACAACACCGGTACATATTACATCAAGCTGCTGTTCATCACCCTCCTGCTGGGTATGCTCGCCTATCTGGCCAGCCGGAATGTGGTGCTCTGTGTGCTTTTGAACTTCACGGTTCCCTTTGCGCTGGTGTTTTTCCAGAGCGACCAGTTCGCGCCGAAGGGCTACTTCGGCTACGCCATGACTTTCGTGTTCCTGGAGCTCCGGCCGCCCACGCCGGAGGAATTTCCGGTTCAGATGCTGTGCCTGCTGTTCTGTACGCTGGTGCTCATCGGGGCGCTGCTCCTCTATGCCCGGCTGTCTGCCCCGTCCGCCCCGCCGGAGGAGGAGATCACCCGGGGCCTGACCCGCCTGGCGGAGCTGCTGGAGGAACTGGCCGGGGGCGGCGGGGCGTACGGGGCGCGCAGGGAGCTGGAGGGGCTGGCCCAGCGGTTCCGGCGGCTGGGCTATGCCCGCCGCAGCCACTTCCACCTGCCAGATGGGCAACGGCGGTTTTATTACCTGTTTGCACTGCTGTTTCAGCGCCTGAGCTACCTCCTGGCGGACGAGGATTGGGGGCGGCTCCAGGCTGGCCCCGCCTGCGGGAAGGTGCTGGTTACGCTGGCGGGGCTGGTGCGGCAGCTCCAGAACGCCGCTTCGCCGGAGGCACGGGGAGCGCTGACAGAACGGCTCCAGATCCTGCTGGCAGAGGACGCCCTGCCTCAGGGGCGGCTGCGTATCTTCTACCGCAGCTTTCTCCACCGCCTGCTCCTGCTGCTGGCGGAGGGAGAGCCCCGGACCCGGTGGCCCCGGGTGCCCTGGCGGGAGGTATTTGCCAGCGGCCGCCGGCGGCTGAGTCTCAACAATTTTGAGGTGCGCTTTGCCCTGCGCCTGGCCGTGGTCATGACCATCAGCACAACCGTCAGCCTTTTGTGGGAATTTGAGCACACCTACTGGTTCCCGCTCCACGCCTTTCTTTTGCTCCAGCCCAGCTATGAGGAGAGCGCCCACCGGATGATCACCCGGCCGGTGGGCACCGCCATCGGATGCCTGGTGGTACATCTGGTCTATCCATGGCTGCCCGGCCTGACCGGCGTCTTCGCCTTTGCCCTGGCCATGATCTCCCTGATGTATTGCTGTACTCCGGGCTCCTGGGTACACCCCATCTTTTCCACCTCCTTCGCCCTTGCCCTGGCCACCCTCACGGTAAAGGAGGGCCAGGCCATCCAATTGCGCCTATTCTACTTGCTGCTTGCAGTGGCGTTGGTGTTGGTGGTAAACCGTTTCCTGGTGCCCACCCGGAAGGCTACCCAGTTCCGGCACAACCTGCGTACCTTGTGTCGCCTCCAGGCCTCCTACTGGGAGATGGTGCAGCGCAGCCTCCACGCGCCCGGCTGGCCGGAGCGCTCCGGCGAGATTCTGGCCTGCTTTCATCTGGTGTACCACGAGGCGGCCCAGTATGCGGCGGCCCTGCCGGCGGGAGAGGCGGAGCGGTACCGGACGGTGCTGCTCACCCTGTGGAACCTGTTCGCCCATGTGGAGCAGGTGGAGTGCCTGGTACTGACCGGGGAGCTGGGGGAGGAGGAGTACCCTGTTCTGAGCCGCCTGGCCGGAGAAATTCAGGAGCTGCTGGACCCGCCCCGGCCCGCACTGGCGGAGTTGGGGCTGGAAGGTCTGCCGGCCTCCGGGGCGCTCTGCCGGGCCATGGAGCGCTACCGGCATAACGCCCGGCTGCTGCTGGAGGCATGGGAGAAACAGCCGGTTTCGTGCTGAATCTTGCGGGAATCGGTGAAAAAAAGCCAGTATTTGGGCAGGAAAGATTTTCCTCGACAGATTTCGACACGGAAACCGCAAGGATAACTCAAACTTTAGCATACAATGTCTGTATACCAAAGCCGATTCCCGATACACTAAGAAACGGGTGATCGGATGAACGTGGATTATGGTGCAATCGGACAGCGCATCAAGCAGGTGCGCAGGAGCCGCGACATGACGCAGGAGCGTCTGGCAGAGGCCCTCTCCGTGTCAGTGGGCTATATCAGCCAGATAGAGCGCGGCGTGACCAAAATCAATCTGGACACGCTGGCTGCGGTGGCGGCGCACCTCAACTGTGAACTTTCCGAGCTGGTAACCGGGGTGTCGGTGCTCCAGGGGCGCTACCTGGAGGGAGAGCTGGCACAACTGGTGGATCAGATGGACGGACGACAGAGGAAGATGCTTCTGGAAGTGGCCAAGCTGATCTTGGCCGAGTGAGAAAGCAAACAAAATACCGGGCCGCACGCCGTGCGGCCCGGTATTTATTGTTTTGCAGTGGGCAGACCGGTCAGCCCTTCTGCTCCAGAAGGGACTGCTTGATGTCCCAGAGCTTCTGAGACAGGTCCACGTAGTAGTTATGGGGGTTCTCAAAGCGCTTAACCTCGTCCCACAACAGGTCGATCTGTCCGGCGCAGTAGGCCCGCATCTCGGCGATGGGGGGGGAGTCGTATACCCGCCTGCCCCCCAGGAAGATGGGAGCGAGCAGCTCCTTGGCGGTGAAGTTGGTGACACGGCTGCGCTTCCAGGTGGCGTCGGGGTCAAAGAGCTCCAGGGGCTGGCTCTCGTCCACCGCCTCGTCGTGGAGGGTGATGAGGTCGGCGAAAGCCTTGCCGCTCTCCTTGTCGAACAGGCGGTACACCTTCTTGAAGTGGGGGTTGGTGATCTTATCCGGGTTGGCGCTGATCTTGATCTTGGGAATGATATTGCCCTGCTTGTCCTCCACGGCGGCCAGCTTGTAAACGCCGCCGAACACCGGCTCACTCTTGGAGGTGATGAGCCGCTCACCCACGCCGAAGGAGTCGATCTTGGCCCCCTGAAGCAGCAGATCCCGGATGATGTACTCGTCCAGGGAGTTGGAGGCCACGATCTTGCACTCGGTAAGCCCCGCCGCATCCAGCATCTTGCGGGCCTTGCGGGACAGATAGGTGAGGTCGCCGCTGTCCAGCCGGATGGCGCAGTTGGTAATGCCCTGAGGGAGCAAAATATCCTTGAACGCTTTGATGGCGTTGGGCACGCCGGACTTGAGCACGTTGTAGGTGTCCACCAGCAGGGTGGCCGAGTGGGGATAGAGCTGGCAATAGGTCTTGAAGGCGGTGTACTCGTCGGGGAACATCTGCACCCAGGAGTGGGCCATGGTGCCCCCGGCGGGGGAACCATACATCTCGTCGGCCAGGGTGCAGGCGGTGCCGGCGCAGCCGGCGATATAGGACGCCCTGGCACCCAGCACAGCGGCGTCGGGGCCCTGGGCCCGGCGGGACCCGAACTCGCTCACCGGGCGGCCGTCGGCGGCCCGGACGATGCGGTTGGTCTTGGTGGCGATGAGGGACTGGTGGTTGAGGGTGAGCAGCAGGAAGGTCTCGATGAACTGGGCCTCAATGGCGGGGGCGCGGACGGTGAGGAAGGGCTCCCGGGGGAAGATGGGAGTGCCCTCCGGCACAGCCCACAGGTCGCCCGTGAAGCGGAAGGTGCGCAGATAGTCCAGAAAGCCCTCGCAGAAGCAGCCCTTTCCCCGCAGGTAGGCGATGTCCTCCTCGGTGAAGCGGAGGTTTTCGATATAGTCGATGACCTGCTCCAGACCGGCCGCGATGGCGAAGCCGCCTCCATCGGGTACATTGCGGAAGAAGACATCGAAGTAGCAGATCTGGTCGGCATAGCCATCGGTCTGAAAGTAGCCGTTGCCCATGGTCAATTCGTAAAAATCACACAGGAGTGTGTAGTTCATGTGTTCCTTCATCTGTTTCACAACCTTTATCGGTTCAGTACCGTGATCTGGAGGGCCTCCATCACATCCAGGCCCTTGGCGTGGAGATCCGGATCGGGCCCGGCGGTGCAGGAGGCATCCACCACGATCTCCGCCTCGGGCAGGGCGGCCTTGACCATGATGGCGTTGGAGAGTACGCAAAGGTAGGATACCAGTCCAGCCAGCTCCACCCGGTCATAGCCCTGCTCCTTCAGCCAGTTGGCCAGCCACAGGGAGGGGAAGGCGCCCTTGCCGATGACCATATCCCGGCTGCGCTCCATGGCCTGTCCCGTCTGGCCGTAGAGCTGCCAGCCCTCCGAGTTCAGCAGGCAGTGGGGCACCGGCAGCTTCCGCCCCTCCTGGGTGTCCAGGTAGTCCGGGCCATGGGTGTCCAGGGTGAAGGCCACGTCATCTCCGGCGGCGCGGCAGGCGGCGATTTTGGCCGCGATGGGCCCGTCCAGTGCCTCCGCACCGGGAAAGCCCAGTGCTCCGTCTACAAAGTCCTTTTGATAGTCCACTACGAGAAGCAACCGCTTCACCGCGTCCACCACCTTTCTGTCAAGACACCTGTATTATAAGCAGTTTTTTACCAAAATGCAAGAGCAGTCTTGCCGCGCCGGGATATCAGGCCGCCCGCCGGGGAACCGGCGGGCGGTGTGATTTACTCGGCCAGAGGGGTGGGCCCCATGGCCTCGTGAAGCTCCTTGGTGATGGCGCCCTGGAACAGGCAGACGGCGAACCGGTGCATCCGCTCCAGCTTTTCGGGCACCGCGTCGGGGTTATGCTTGCCCGCGGTGGAGAAGTCGCCGTCCAGAATGAACTTGACCTCCTTGTCGGTCTTGCCGCCGCCGATGAGGCCGGGACCGGCGTGGAGCTTCATCCGGTAGTCCCCCACCAGGGGAGTCTCCACGTCCAGGGAACACTTGGCGATCTCGCTCTCCTCCACGTCAGGCTCGCCGAGTATGCCGATATACTGGCTGCGGATCAGATCGTCCCAGAGTTCCCCCTCCAGGCCCAAACGCTGGCGGGAGACGGCGTTGACATACCGCAGGCCGATGCGCTCGAAGAAGGCGGGCTGGTAGAGCTGGATAAACTGGGCCAGGGGGCGGTCCAGCCGGGTGGCGAAGTCCTCCCACCGGGTGTAGCTCAGGGTGGACAGGGCGATGAAGCCCTGGGTCAGGTTGAGCTTCCAGCGGCCGTCCTCCGAGATGAAGTTGTAGTTGGTAATGGGCTTCTGAGGCTCCAGCGCGGTGGCGTTCCCCTTCTTGACCACCTTGGGGGGGAGCTGCTCCTGACGGGCCGCATACTGGGGGAAGTCCTTGCGGATGGCCTCCTGAAACTCGGCGGGCTCCTTGGCGCCGATGGACAGGATGGTGGGGAAGCGGAGCTGGCAGATCACCTCCACCAGCGGGGCGCGGGCGTACTGATAGCGTTCGTATGGTGCAAACAGCATAGTGGGCTGCTCCTTCCTGTTTTTCGATCGGTTCTATTGTAGCCCGGAATGGGCGATCTGTCAAACCATTCCACCTTGCAAATGGAGAATTGGGGCGGTATAATGCAGACAATACACAAAGGAGGCGGAGACCATGGAACTGGAGCTGAAGCGGGGCGGCCGCACCGCCCGGGTGGAGACCCTGGGCGGCGAGCTGGTATCCTACCGGGACGAGCGGGGGCTGGAGTACATCTGGGGGGGCGATCCGGCCTACTGGCCGGGGCGCAATCCCCTGCTGTTTCCCATTGTGGGGACGCTGAAGGAGGGAAAGATCCGCTTTGACGGCAGGGAATACGCCATGGAGCGCCACGGCTTTGCCCGGCGGCGGGAGTTCACCCCGGCGGCGCGGGGGGAGGACTGGGTGCGCCTGGAGCTGCGGGAGAGCGCCGAGACCCTGGCGCTGTATCCCTATCCCTTCCGGCTGGCGGTGGAGCAGCGGCTGACCGACACGGGTTTTTCCACGGCGGTGACGGTGGCCAACCCGGGGGAGGGGCCGTTGCCCTTCTGCCTGGGGGCCCACACCGGCTTCCGCTGTCCCCTGGAGGCGGGGGAGCGGTTCGAGGACTACGAGCTGGTGTTCCCCGAGCGGGAGAGCTGTCCCACCCTGCTGCTGCGGGACGGATTGCTGGACCGGCCGGCGGCCCTGCCCTACCTGGAGGACACCGACACCCTGCCCCTGGACTACCGCTGGTTTGACGCGCTGGATACCCTGATCTTCGAGGGCCTGCGCTCCCGCTCCGTCGCCCTGCGCAGCCGCAAAAGCGGCAGAGGGGTGCGGGTGTCCTTCGACGGCTTCCCCATGCTGGCCTTCTGGACCATGCCGGGGAAGAAGGCCCCCTACCTGTGCATTGAGCCGTGGCACGGCTGCGCCGCCGGGACGGCGGAGGGGCCGGAATTCACCGATAAAGCCCACTGCATCGTCCTGGCCCCCGGCGAGAGCCGCACCCTGGCCTACCGGGCGGACACCCTGTGAGCTAGTATTCCCGCAAAAAAGCGCGGACCGTACAACGGTCCGCGCTTTTTTTGTCAGGAGAGGCCCTCGCCCATGCCGAGGGTGAAGTACAGGATGACCACGATGACCAGAGGGGCGAGAAAGCGCACCGCGAAGGCCCAGGGCTTCTGCATCCGCCGGAGGCCGTGCCCGCCGGCGATTTCCTGCCCGGCGGCTTTGGTGCCCCACACCCAGCCCACAAAGAGGCAGAAGCACAGCGCCCCCAGAGGGATCATCAGATTGTCGGTGAACTTCTCCATCACCGCGTTCATGGGGAGCATCTGCAGCCCGTTTTTGAAGTCAAACCAGGGCAGGTTGATGCCCCGCCCGGCGGACTGGGAGAGGGAGTAGCCCGCGCTGAGCAGCGCCATGGGCACCGACAGGCCGATGGCCGCCCTGGCCCGGGAGAGGTGGAATTCCTCGGTGAGAAAGGCCACCAGGCTCTCCAGGATGCTGATGGCGCTGGTGAGGGCGGCCAGGAAGAGCAGGGCGAAGAAGGCCGTGCCGAAAAAGCGGCCGCCGGGCAGCTCGGCAAACATGGCGGGCAGGCTGATGAAGGCGAAGCCGCCGCCCATGCCCAGTCCCTCCTCTCCCTGGGTGATCATCACCACCGGGACGATGGCCAGGGCGGCCATGACGGCTACCAGGGTGTCCAGCGCGCAGATCCAACCGGCGCTTTTGGCCAGGTTCTCCGACTTGGGCACGTAGGAGCCGTAGGTCACCATGATGCCCATGCCCACGGACAGGGAAAAAAAGGCCTGTCCCAATGCGCCCACCAGGGTGTCGCCGCTGAGCCTGGCGGGGTCGATTCCGAACAGGAAGCGCAGGCCCTCCCCCGCGCCGGGGCGGGTGACTGAGTAGACCACCAGGCCCGCCAGCAGCAGGAAAAGCAGGGGCATGAGCACCTTGCTCACCTTCTCAATGCCCTGGGACACGCCCCGCACCACCACCACGATGCACAGCACCAGAAAGCCCAGGCCCCACAGCAGGGGCTCCACCGGACGGGCACTGAAGGCGGAGAAGTAGTCGGCATAGGCGCCCGGCCCGGCGCCGAAGTGGGCGCCGGCGGCGTAGATCTGGACATACTTGAGCACCCAGCCCCCCACCACACAGTAGTAGGACAGGATGACAAACAGGGTGACGATGCCGATGTATCCCGCGAACCGCCACCGGGGGTTCAGAGTGCGGAAGGCCCCCACCACATTCTTCTGGGTGGCCCGGCCGATGGACAGCTCCGCCAGCATGACCGGAAAGCCCACCAGGAACACGATCAGCAGATAACACAGCAGGAAGGCGCCGCCGCCGTAGGCGCCCACCTTGCCGGGAAATTTCCAGATGTTGCCCAGGCCCACCGCAGAGCCGGCTGCGGCCAGGATGAAGCCCAAGTTGGAGGCCCACTGGTGCCTCTTTTCCGTCATAAATCCATTCCTCCTCATTCCAACAGAATCCGATCTACTATACCGCAGAATTCGTCTTTTTTCAAGGGAAATGTCCGCCCGGGGCGGACGCACCCTTTTCCGGCGCGGGAATACGATGGGAGTAGTCACGTTGAAGGGAGGCGCATTCCATGCGGAATGAACTGAATTTGTGGGTGGCGGGGGGCGATATGAGGCAGGCCAAGCTGGCCGAGCTGCTGGCCGCAGACGGGCACACGGTGCACGCCTATGCGCTGGAGCGGCTGGGCGCGCTGGACGGGGTGGAGATGGAGGAGAGCCTGGAGGGGGCCGCCCTGGCGGACTGTGTGGTGCTCCCCCTGCCGGCGGCGGGGGAGGGCAGCCTGCTCAACGCGCCCCTGTCCGGGCGGAAGCACCCCCTGGCCCTGGTGCTGGACGCTTTGCGGCCGGGGCAGGTGATCTGCGCCGGTATGGTGGGCCCCCAGACGGCGGCGCTGGCGGCGGACCGGGGACTCACACTCCACGACTACTTTGCCCGGGAGGAGCTGGCGGTGGCCAACGCAGTCCCCACGGCGGAGGGGGCGGTCCAGCTGGCTATGGAGCAGATGCCTGTCACCATCCACGGGGCTCGGGTGCTCATCACCGGCTTCGGCCGGGTTGGGCAGGCCGCGGCCCGGCGCTTCGCCGCCCTGGGAGCCCGGGTCAGCGTGGCCGCCCGGCGATATGAGCAGCTGGCTCTGGCGGAGAGCGAGGGCTACGGCGCAGAGCAGATCGGCGGTCTGGACGGCTGGCTGTGCGGCTACGATCTGGTGGTCAACACCGTCCCCGCCCCGGTACTGGGGGAGACGGAACTGAAAGATCTGCGGCCCGACTGCCTCATCATCGACCTGGCCTCCAAGCCCGGCGGGGTGGACCGCAAGGCCGCCGACCGCCTGGGACGTCAGGTGATCTGGGCCCTGTCCCTCCCCGGCAAGGTGGCCCCTGTCACCGCTGGCGGCGCCATTCGGAGCACCATCTACAACATGCTCCACGAGCTGGACGTGTGATATCTGGAAAGGAAGGCTGCAATATGGAACATAAAACTGTGGGATTCGCGGTGTGCGGCTCCTTCTGCACCCACCACAGGGCCATGGAGGCCCTGGAGGCGGTGAAGGCCCGGTATGACCATGTCATCCCCATCGTCTCTGAGGTGGTGGCAGACACCGACACCCGGTTTGGCACCGCCCACGACCTGATGCGGGAGATGGAGCGCATCTGCGACCACCGGGTGATCGCCACCCAGAAGGAGGCGGAGCCCATCGGCCCCAAGGGCCTGCTGGACCTGCTGATCATCGCCCCCTGCACCGGCAGCACCCTGGGCAAGCTGGCCTGCGGCATCGCCGACACCACCGTCACCCTGGCCGCCAAGGCCCACCTGCGCAACTGCCGCCCCATCCTGCTGGCTCCCTCTACCAACGACGGGCTGGCCGCCTCGGCCCGGAACCTGGGGCAGCTGATGGCCCGGAAGTACATCTATCTGGTCCCCTTCCGGCAGGACGACCCGGAGGAGAAGCCCGCCTCCCTGGTGGCCGACTTCTCCCTGGTGGCTGATGCCGCCCAGGCCGCCCTGGAGGGCCGCCAGCTCCAGCCGGTGCTGCTGGGCCCCGCTGCCCCCTGAGCGCTCCGCTCCCCCATCCCTCCGCCGGCGGGCCTGAGCCCGCCGGCGCTTCT
>ENA-ORTI01001840-ORTI01001840.1-human-gut-metagenome-genome-assembly--contig:-NODE-1840-length-20293-cov-3.695128_pt1 | contig 20293 bp, 20 predicted proteins | sample MGYA00242071_ERZ509191 | MGnify/ENA primary metagenome ERZ509191 (study PRJEB26280, sample SAMEA2338832) | human gut metagenome | biome: human gut; feature: human-associated habitat; material: faeces...
AATTTAAACAAATTATTAATCAGAATTCTGTTGCATTTGCAAGTTGAATTCAGCCTTTGCATCATAACTTTGATAATACATTAAAAATAAAAAGAATATGGATACAGTAAAATTAAGCAACGGCGTGGAAATGCCTATTTTGGGTTATGGAGTCTATCAAGTTTCACCATCAGAATGTGAACGATGTGTAAAGGATGCCATCAGTGCTGGTTACCGTTTGATTGATACGGCACAAGCATATGGTAACGAACAGAACGTGGGTAATGCCATCAGGAATTGCGGTGTGCCACGCGAGGAACTGTTTATTGTGACGAAGGTATGGATTTCCAATGCCGGCTACGAGCGTGCAAAAGCCTCTATTGATGAATCTTTACGCAAACTTCAGACCGACTACATCGATCTGCTACTCATTCATCAGCCGTTCAGCGATTATTACGGCACATGGCGTGCAATGGAGGAAGCGTACAAGGCTGGCAAGCTGCGTGCCATCGGCGTATCAAACTTCTATCCCGACCGCTTCATCGACCTGGCGGAGTTCAGCGAAATACCGCCCATGGTCAATCAGGTTGAAACGCACGTGTTCAACCAACAGATAGAGGCGCAGAAGATTATGGAGCAATACGGCACACACATTATGGCATGGGGACCGTTCGCCGAAGGGCGCAACAACTTCTTCGGTAACGAAACACTGATAGCCATCGGCGCAAAATACGACAAGAGCGCGGCACAGACCGCCCTGCGCTACCTCATCCAACGCGGCGTGATTGTCATTCCGAAATCTGTCCGCAAGGAACGTATGGAGCAAAATATCAATGTGTTCGACTTCACGTTGAGCAATGAGGACATGCAGCGCATCCGCCAGTTGGACTTGGGGCAGAGCCTGTTCTTCTCACACTATGACCCGCAGACGGTGAAATGGCTTTGCAATTATGGTAAGAGCAAATAAGGACAAGCGACTGAAAGTGCTGTTGGTAAACGGAAGTCCGCATCGCAGTGGAAATACGTTTACCGCACTTTCGGAAGTGGCGAGAACGTTGGAAGAAGAAGGCTTGGAGGCTGAAATCGTCCACGTCGGCAACCGTCCCGTGCAGGGGTGTATCGGTTGCTACAAGTGCAGGGAAAAAGGTGTCTGCGTATTTCAGGATGAAACGTACCTGACCTTGCGCGAGAAGCTGGCGGAAGCGGATGGCATCATCATCGGCTCGCCAGTCTATTTCGGCGGACCGTCGGGAAGCCTCTGTGCCTTGCTCGACCGCCTGTTCTATTCCAGCGGCCGGTTGGCACAGTACAAGCCGGCGGCATCCGTGGTGGTCTGCCGTCGCGGAGGAGCCACCGCCACTTTCGACCGGCTGAACAAATACTTCACCATCCTCAATATGCCCGTCGTTCCGTCACAATACTGGAACAGCGTGCACGGGCGGAATCCGGGCGAAGCCTTGCAGGATGCGGAAGGCCTGCAAACCATGCGCACGCTGGCTCGCAACATGGCGTGGATGCTGCGCAACCTGCGCGACAGTACTCACCCCTCCGAAACCGAAGAAAGGCTACATACAAACTTTATCTGATAATTTGCGTATGAGAACAATATTCCAGATATTCTGCCTGCTGCTTGCCGCGACAACGGCAACGGCTTGCAACAACACGGAAGAAAACGAATGGTTGCCGGAAGTAACGGTAGAAACCATTGTTACGACCGACATAACCGTCACATCCGCCATTTCCGGCGGACGCATCTCCGGTAACATGGAAGACATCACCAGGTTCGGTATCTGCTGGGGAACATCCGCCGAGCCGACCGTGAGCGGTTCGCATGCGGCATCGGACGGCTCTCCCGAATCATTTGCCAGTTATATAATGGGACTTACTCCCGGCACCACTTACTATGTCCGTGCATACGCCACCCTTGCGTCGGGCACGGTGTATGGAACGGCACGCCGCTTTACCACCGCGGATGAAGACGGCGGAGAAGGCAGCGAGGACGAGATGCAACTACAGACTTATCTTTGGCCCGAAGGCAATATGCCGGCAGTAACAAGTTATACCATAAACAACGGCAATTATCAGGACGACCCGGACTTCCGCCCCAATATGGTGTGGTATCCTGTGCCGGACAACGTGGAGGTGAAAGGTGCCGTGATGGTTTGCCCGGGCGGGGCGTTCATGTTCCGCAGTCCCAACGAAGGAGCACCCGTGGCCCGGCGGTTGGCGGAACTGGGTTGGCAAAGTTTTGTAGTGAACTATCGTGTCCGTCCCTATACGATGGAAGAAGGCAGTCTGGATTTGGCCCGAGCCATCCGTTATGTCCGCAGCCATGCCGCCGACTACGGCATTGACTCCAATCATATCGCATCGGTAGGCTTCTCCGCGGGCGGCATCCTCTGTGGCGATGAAGCATTGCACTTCGACGGACAAGTAAACGGTACAGCACTGAACAATGGGTATATACCCGACGAACTCGACCAGGTTTCGGCCGACGTATGCGCCATCGGCATGATTTACTCGTTCTATGGACGATTGAGCGTATCAAACAACAACGTGGATGATTTGCGTGCCGGAAATATACCTTCCACATTCTATACTTACGGCACGGAAGATCCGTTCTACCGCCAGTTCATCGCTAATGCCAACGCTGCGCGTGATGCCGGGGTACAGGTAGAAGAACATGTACTGGATGGCTGGCCGCACGGTTTCGGCGTACAGGGAGAATGGACTACGTGGTTCGACAACTTCTTGACACAAATAATATCGCATTGAATATGAGCAAGGATAATGGCAATAACAAAGGAATTTCCCGTCGCGATGCACTGAAACGGATGGGACTGTTCGTAGCGGGAGCAGCAGCATTGAGTATGCCCTCCGCATTGACCTCTTGCGGTGGAAAAAAGAAGAAACGCATTATTCTTTACTTCACCGCCACAGGAAACAGCCTTTATATCGCCCGCCAACTGGCGGACGAGAATACCGAACTGCTCAGTATCCCGCAAATGGTGAAGCAGAACCGTTACGACTTCAAGGCAGACGAGATAGGCATCATTTATCCTATCTACGGACACATGCCACCGAATATGGTGCGTAATTTTATCAAGCAGGCAAGAATCAAGGCTGACTACAAGTTTGCCGTACTCACTTATGGGATGCTTGACTTCAATGCAGCCGAACTGTGGAACGGAATCTCACAGAAAGCAGGTACAAAATTCGACTATATCAATACCCTCGTTATGGTGGACAACTGGCTTCCCAATTTTGACATGAACGAGCAGATGAAGATGGATAAGCACATCCCCGAACAAGTGGAGAAGATAAAGGCTGATTTGCTGAAACAACGGAAATGGATAAAGCCCGCTACTGCGGAAGACCGCCGTAACCACGATGGCTTTATGTCCTTTTCCCGTCTTGACCCCGAAGTAGGATTTCTGAAACGAAGCGAAAGATATTTTCAGGTGACAGATGCCTGTATTGGCTGTGCCATTTGTACAGAAGTATGTCCGCGCGGCAATTACGAACTGACCTCCACGGGGGTAAAGGCTGAAGGTGACTGCGACTTCTGTTTTGCCTGCATCCACAACTGTCCGCAGAAAGCCATACAGTTTGCCGACCTGCCCGATGACCCGTTGTTGTCACGCGGCGAGGTGAATCCCAATGCCCGCTACCGCAACGAACACGTGTCGCTATGGAGCATCAAAGAAAGTAACAGACAATAAACAACTAAAAAGGAACGGATATGAACAGATTGAAAAAAATCATTTTCTCCGCCATCTTGCTGATAGGCGGCTTGTGTGCAATGAATGCACAAGAAAAGACGACAACCGCCGGTGTACCAGTAGCTAAGTTGAACAACGATGTGGAGATGCCACGCTTCGGACTGGGTACCTTTCTGCAAGGCTCCAACGAAATATGCAAGCAGTCGTGTCTTACCGCTTTGCGTGCAGGTTATCGTCACATTGACACTGCACATGCTTACTACGATGAAGAAGGTGTAGGTGAAGCCATCAAGGAAAGCGGCATTTCACGCGAAGAAATCTGGATAACCAGCAAGCTCTGGCCTACAGAATACGGCGAAGGTAAAACGCTGAAAGCCATCGATAAGATGCTTGCTCGACTTCAGACGGACTATATAGATCTGCTTTACGTCCACCAGCCCGTTGGCGACTTTGTGGGTGCGTGGAAAGATATGGAAAAGGCCGTACAGATGGGCAAAGTACGTGCGCTCGGCATCAGCAACTTCGATGCCAATGATGAGGTGTTTAACGAAATAATGGAGAAATCCACCATCAAACCCGCTGTACTCCAAATAGAATGCCATCCTTATGCTCAACGGACAGAAATGCGTAAGAAAGCTGCCAAGTACGGCATCCAGGTGGAATGCTGGTACCCGCTGGGAGGTGCACAGAGTCAAGGCTTGTTACTTCGTGATTCGGTCATTACGAAGATAGCTGATAACCATGGTAAATCGCCAGCCCAAATCATCCTGCGCTGGCACATTCAAGAAGGTTTCTCCGTCATACCCGGTGCCACCAAACCCGATTATATAAAGGAAAATATCCAGATATTTGATTTTGTCCTCAGCGACGACGAGATGCAGCAGATACGTTCGCTCAACAAGGAGCAACGCATCTTCAACGCTACATTGGATGATGTGAAGCGAATGGTTTGGGGAACAAAACTATAAACTAAAAGACTTTTTTAAGAAGGGGAAAGCATCTTCGTTTTTTTGAGGATGCTTTCTTCGTTGATATTGGTGCTTCAATCCGTAATCTGTGTATGGACGGATACCGTCTACTGCCGTAACTTCGCATTGTGAAACAAATGAATACGAAAATACAATGAAAAAGAATTTTGGAAAAAAACGATACTGGCTCCGCTGCCGGTACTGATTGTGACGACTTACGATGAAAACGGGACACCCGACGCGATGAATGCTGCTTGGGGCGGACAATGCTCAACTCGTCACGTGACCTTGAACTTAGCTATCGGTCATAAGACCACGGAAAACCTGTTGAAGAAGAAAGCCTTTACATTAAGTATCTCCAATCTTGACAATTTGGTGCTGTCAGATTATTTTGGTCTTGTGTCGGGACATAAAACCAATAAAATATTACCGTGTATTGGGTGAAACAGTTGGAACAGCCTTCAAGGATAGGGAAAAACTATTATAAAGGAGATTAAAATATGAAATACAGAGACTTAGGAAAAAGAGGACTGCGTGTTTCTGCCATCGGCTTGGGTTGTATGGGTATGAGCCATGCTTATGGTGCACCAGCCGACCATCGGGAAATGACGGAACTGCTGGCAAAAGCTGTGGATATGGGTTATGACTTCTTCGATACAGCTGAAATCTATGGTACGCCTGACAATCCTCATGACAATGAGGAGTTGCTGGGTAATGCCTTGAAAGCTTATCGTAATAAGATTATCATTGCCACGAAGTTTGGTCTGCGCTTTGATATGGAAAGCGGACGTGTCCCTTACCCATTAATATCAGATTCACGTCCCACAACGATTAGAAAAGCAGTGGAGTGTTCACTCCGCCGTTTACAGACGGACTATATCGATCTCTACTACCAGCACCGTCCCGACCCGCAGATTCCAATTGAAGAAGTAGCAGGAACTATTCAGGATATGATTAAAGAAGGCAAAGTGCTTTATTGGGGATTGTCGGAGGCGCCAGAAGCAGACATCCGTCGTGCAAATGCCGTCTGCCCTCTTACTGCCGTTCAAAACCGCTATTCGATGATGGCTCGCTGGCATAAAACCATGTTCCCAATATTGGAGGAATTGGGCATTGGTTTGGTGGCTTTTTCACCACTAGCTAACGGACTGCTCAGCGATCGCTATGACGCGGCCTCACATTTCGACGAACGCACGGACTACCGGGCAGGAATGCCGCAATTTCAGCCTGAAAGCTATAAAAAAAATTACGAACTGCTGCAGTTCATACGTCGCATCGCAAGTGAAAGACATGTGACCCCTGCACAAATATCCCTTGCGTGGATGCTCTGCAAAAAGCCATGGATAGTACCCATTCCTGGCACACGCAAGTCCGATCGGTTGAAAGAGAATGCAGGTGCAGTAGATGTCCTTTTGTCGGAAGAGGAAGTGAAACAGATAGACCATGCGCTGGACACAATGTCAATGTCCGATGTGTACGGTGGAACAAAACTAACAGTAAAATGAATATGAAACATATCAATTACATCATTCTGTCCGCAGTGTTGACCCTGTGTGCTGCTTGCGGACAATCGTCTTCCATACAAAGTGAAGTACAAACAAATGACAGCATTATTGCCATTCGTGAACAAGGTAGTTTCCTTATTGGCGGGACAGTGAAAACCGCACAAGGTACATACGACACGAATCAGCCACTGAAAGAGAACGGTCAGACCTTGCACGGTGACCATGCCTATGTGTCTTATCAAATTCCGGCAAACACACGAAAGTATCCGCTCGTATTCCTTCACGGAGCCGGTCAGTCTGCCAAAACATGGGAAAGTACTCCCGATGGACGGGAAGGGTTCGCTACACTTTTCCTGCGACGTGATTTCAGTACGTACCTAATAGACCAGCCACGCCGCGGGCGAGCCGGACGCAGCACAGTTGATGAAAATATCAAGGCTACTCCCGATGACCAGTTCTGGTTTGAGAATTTCCGTATGGGAATATGGCCCAATTATTATGAAAACAGCCAGTTCCCACAAAGTGAAGAATCCCTGGATCAGTTTTTCCGCCAAATCACACCCAACACGGGTGCCTATGATGCACAACTGATTGCAACCGATGTTGCAGCTCTTATGAATAAAATTGGTGGCGGTATTCTCATTACACATTCACAAGGAGGTGAACCGGGATGGCATACCGCTATCAAGACCGACAAGGTACGTGCTATCGTTTCCTATGAGCCCGGTAGCGGTTTCGTTTTTCCTGAAGGTGAAGTGCCGGAACCCTTACAGACTATCAGTCCGTTCGGTGCATTGGGGGCAACATCCATTCCTTTGGCAGATTTTGAAAAACTGACCCGTTTCCCCATCATTATTTATTATGGTGATTATATTCCTGATAAGCCAAGCGACAATTGGGCTATGGATAGCTGGAGGGTACGTCTGCAAATGGCACGGTTGTTTGCAGAGTGTATCAATCGTCACGGTGGCGATGCCACGGTGGTACATCTGCCAGAACAGGGAATCAAGGGCAATTCGCATTTCCTTTTTGCTGAGAAAAATAATGTGCAACTTGCCGATATGTTATTTGATTGGATAAAAGAAAAAAGATTGAATTAATAAGTTCTTCTTAGTCACATAATATATAGACTCAAGCATCCTCGAAATGAAAATTTTTGGGGGTGCTTTTTTTGAATATAAACAGGGGGCAATGCGTAAGAAAATACATTCGTTGATATTGGTGTTTCTATCTGTAATCTGTGTATGGACAGGCTACGAACTGCACTGTAACTTTGTGACAAAATAATTAAGACAGAAAACATTATGAGAACAACGATTCTATTTATTGTAATTATTATGTTAAGCTTTTATCAATCTGCACAAGCGCAGCAGACGGATACGCTGAGTATTCGCCAGCAAGATATCGTATTTATCGCTTCGACAACGGCACAAGGTGAGTTGGATAGCCTGAAAATATCCCTTGCCCGTGGCTTGGACAATGGAATGACGGTAAATGAAATCAAGGAGATTTTGGTACACGCCTATGCTTATTGTGGATTCCCCCGCAGCCTGCGTGCCCTGCAAACTTTTATGGAAGTGTTGAATGAACGCAAGGCACAGGGTATTATTGATACTATAGGACGTGACGCATCTCCCGTTACAGGCTCTCAGAATAAATACACCCGAGGTGCGGAACTTCTTGAAAAGTTAAGTGGTGCGCCCAAAGATGCCCCCAAGACAGGGTATGCCGCTTTTGCTCCAGTTATTGAGCAATACCTGAAAGAACATTTATTCTGCGACATTTTTGAACGCGATCTTTTGACATGGCAGGAACGCGAGCTGGCTACCGTATCCATTCTTTCAGCTATGGGAAAGGGTGTGGAACCGATGTTAAAGTCGCATTCAGCTATTTGCCTGCGTCAAGGTATTACCGAAAGCCAGCTTCAGCAAATGGCGGCTATCGTGAACGGTCTGAGAAAAGGTGACGACCCGTTCGCACTCGGTACGCTGATGCCAGACAATCCAAACTTTACGGACAAGGCTTGGTTGCAAGGCTATGTCGCACCACAAGATGGTTTTGGATGTACTGTAGCCAACGTGACATTTGCTCCCGGATGCCGAAACAGCTGGCACAGCCATAAAGGCGGACAAATCCTGCTCTGCACTTCCGGCAAAGGATATTATCAGGAAAAAGGGAAACCTATCCAACTGCTGCTGCCTGGAAACGTAGTGAAGATTGCCCCCGATGTCATCCATTGGCACGGCGCGGCTCCTGACAGTGAGTTTACACACATCGCCATAGGTACCCAACTGGACAAAGGGGGCGTAACGTGGCTAGAACCTGTGACAGATGAGGAATACAACAGTTATAAAGAAAAATAACCTATAAAAACATAGAAACAATGAAAAAGTATTTAGTTTACCTGATGATGGCACTTGCCGCTTTCACTTTCAACGCTTGCGGGGATGATGACCCCATGACGGAAGAACCAGGAACAGAACAACCCGAAACACCTGGTGATTCTACAGATAATCCAGACAATCCAAATAATCCAGATACACCTGCTGGAAACAGCAACATTCTTGTGGCATATTTTAGTTGGGGAGGTACTACACAGCGAATGGCGCAACAAATAGTGTCTCACACTGGAGCGGATTTGTTTCGTATAGAACCTGTCACACCTTACCCGGAAGATTACACTGAATGTACGGAAGTAGCATTGGCAGAACGTGACAGTAATGCTCGTCCAGCCATAAATTCTATCATTGAAGACGAAGCGTGGGCTGAATATGATACAATTTTTATCGGCTGTCCCGTATGGTGGTGGACAACACCTATGATTATATGCACTTTTTCTGAAAGTTATGATTTTACAGGTAAAACCGTCATCCCGTTCTGTACCTACGCATCCACATATCGCGATGAAACGTTGGCAAGAATCGTTGAATTGACATCTGGAGCTAAAGCACATCTTGAAGGATTAGGTTTGACTAGTGGAAGCTTGAGCAATGAATCGAATGTGGAAAACTGGCTTCGTGAGATAGGAATCATTGAATAATAATTAAACTAAAACGATAAAGAAGATGAAAGCAAAGATTATCACCCTTATAACTCTTATTCTAATGGGCGGAATGAATTTATACGCACAAAATAGGAGGACATTAATTGCTTATTTCAGTTGGAGTGGAAACACGCAGCATGTGGCAGAGTATATTGCCGGACAGACCGGCGGCACACTTTTCCGTATCGATCCGGTAAAGCCATATCCTACAGACTATAAACCTTGTACAGAGGTAGCAAAGAAAGAAAAGGAACAGAATGCCCGCCCTGCTATCAAGAACAAGGTGGAAGATTGGGACAGTTATGATACAATCTTTATCGGTTGTCCTGTATGGTGGTGGACTGCACCAATGATTATCAATACTTTTACCGAAAGTTATAATTTTAAGGGCAAGACGGTCATCCCTTTCTGTACCTACGCATCTACCTACCGTGACGAGACCCTTGCCAAGATTGCAGAACTCACACCTGATGCCAAACACTTGAAAGGATTCGGTGCCGTTAGCAGAAATACGGACGGTATCACAGAATGGTTAAAAGAAATTAGAGTTATCAAATAATGGAGGACATTTGAGAGATGCAGTACACGAAGCACCAGTATCCTACTGAATTTGTACCTATGGGCGCTATCGTAACAGCATCAGGAACGGGTGCCGAGCAGAACAACGGGGCGGTTATCACCCACACCGAAAAGAAACTGAAACAGCCGTTGACAGGCGCTTACTACAGTTTTGCTATACTGGACAGCGACTTGACACGGACTCTTCCGATGGGGCAAGTCGTCAGCGGTGCATTCAACACGTTGAGTCATTGTATGGAAATCTATATGGGCAAACCTCAAACGGACAATCTCTCCGATGAAATCAATGAAGCGGTCATGCGTAACGTTATCAAAAACCTCCGTGAACTGATAGCCGATCCGGACAATGATTTTGCCCGTGGAGAACTGATGTGGGATTCTGCCCTTGCGGAAAACAGTCTGCTAAAACTCGGCAAGCAGACCGATTTTCAATGCCATATGCTGGAACATGCCGTAGGAGCCTATACCGACTGCAACCACAGAAAGGCGTTGGCGGTTATCCATCCGGTTCTCTATCGCCATTTGCTGAATGAGGGCAAAGAAAAACTGGCTCGTATGGCGGAACGGGTATGGAATGTAAAGGGTGATACGGTAGAACAGACTGCTATACTTGGTATCGAAGCGTTGGAGGCTTTTATAAAGGAAATCGGCTTGCCGTCGCATTGGAGCGAAATGGGCATTAAGGACGAAAGTATCCTCCGTGCCGCTGCAGATACCTGTTTACTGATGCCGGGATGCTGCAAGCAGTTTTCCCGTGATGAAGTGTTTGAGATATTGAAAGAATGCATGTAACAAACTTTTAAAAGAAAAAAATTATGAATACTTTATTAAAGACAATGTTGTGCGGTGTTACTGCACTTTTGTTCGCCGGAGCTTCAGCCGCTCAAAACAAACAACCATTTATTTCAGAGGATTTCTCTGCTATCCAAAGTCCTAACGATAATCCTTTCGGACTGGTTTATCGGGGAGCTATCACCAAGAATGAAACGGGCAAAGTTAATATCCATCGCATTACTTACGACTTGAATGGCTTGAAGATTGTCGCCAACGTTTATACTCCAGCCGGATATGAAGTTTCAAGAAGCTATCCCGCTCTTGTCGTTGCACATCCAAACGGTGGATGTAAGGAACAGGTGGCAGGATTGTACAGCCAGCGGATGGCGGAACAGGGTTACATTTGTCTGGCATTTGATGCCGCCTATCAAGGCGGGAGCGAGGGTGAACCGCGCAATGTAGACAAGCCGGCCAGCCGTATCGAAGATATCCATCGTGCAGCCGATATACTGGCACAATATCCCGGAGTGGATACAAATCGTATCGGTATACTCGGTATATGTGGCGGAGGTGGCTATACGCTTAAAGCTGCACAGACTGACAAACGTTTCAAGGCAGTTGCCACACTCAGTATGTTCAACTCCGGACTGGTACGTCGTAATGGCTTCCTTGATTCACAGATCGGCGATGTGCAACAACGACTTGCAGACGCCTGTGCTGCACGTCAAAAAGAAGCCAACGGAGAAGCTCCTGAGTATGTAGGTGATATGAGTGGAATGACGCCGGAACAGGCCAAACAGCTTCCGTTCGATCTCTATCGTGACGGTTATGAGTATTACCTTCAATCTCACGCGCATCCGGGTTCTACCTTCCGTTATACAAAGAGCAGTCTGATCGATCTGATGGCATTTGATGCCAGTGAAGGAATGTATCTCATCAACCAACCGTTGTTGATGATGGCGGGTAGTCTTGCCGACACATTCTATATGACCGAACAATGTTTCAGCAAAGCTACTGGAACGAATGACAAGGAATTGTATCTAATCCCTGGTGCAAGACATATCCAGACGTATTGGGTACCGGAATATGTAGATAAGGCTGTAAACAAACTAACTGATTTCTTTGGTAAACATTTGTAATGAATCCATCTCATCCAATACTTGAGATGCTTTCATTGGAACTCATACCGTTTTCGTTGATTTTGGTGTTTCAATCCGTAATCTGTGTATAGACGCACCACGACGGAAACGGTATTTTTGTATCAGCACATAAAAACAATAATAGTAATGAACGATATACAGTCACTCACTATAGACGAGTTCAACAAACAGATGAGTCAACCGACATTACATCCTCAAGTAGCGGTCATTGATCCGGGACAACTTGAAGATGATACTACGTTGTGTTTTACAGGTAACTTCTATGCAGTCCGTTTTGTAAGGACACAATGTGGAGAAGTACGCTATGGCAGGCAATGTGTCGATTTTCAATACGGCACGCTTACATTCACAAAACCGGGAGATACAATCTGTATCAGTCACGAAGATGCGATAGACGGTAGTATATCGGGACTCCTGTTACATCCGGAACTGTTTAGCACCAAGAGCCTTGTATTCAAGAAAGCGGACTATACTTTCTTTGATTATCGGGAGAATGAATCACTGCATCTTTCCCTGCAGGAGAAGCATATCGTACAAGACCGTTTGGATCATATCCATGAAGAACTGCAGCGGGATATAGACCCTTACAGTCTGCGATTGGTATCTGTGGGTGTAGAATTATTGTTGGACTATTGTCTCCGCTTCTATGAACGTCAGTTTGCCTGTCGTTCTGAAATTTGTCAAGAATACCTTGCAACAGTAGACAGGACACTCTCCCGCTATTTTTCCCTGTGTGGACAAAAATCTCTGGAAGATGGAATCTGCCGGGTCGAATCTGCGCTTTCCACCCTTTCGACAGCTTATCTGAACGAAGTAATACGGGTAGAAACAGGAAAAACACTTGCTGAGTATATTCGCCTAAAGATGATGGAATATATTAAGAAACGTGTTCGCAAGGATGGTTACTCATTAGAGCAGGTAGCCGGAGAGTTCGGCTTTTATCAACCGCGCATATTAGCCATATTGTATCGGCAACTCTTCGGTCATCAGTCCGAATATTCTATTTTAACATCCAATTATAAACTAAATTAACAACACTATGTATCCACAAATCATTTGTCATGTAATGGGCTCGGTAGATGGCCGCCTGCTGACCGACCATTGGACGGAACCATTCAATGGAAAGAAGAACGAACTAATTGGTATATACGCATCAATTGGTCGCAAACTGAATACCGATGCTTGGATGTTCGGAAAGCATACATTATGTGAAGGTTATTTCCCAAAAACCTTTCATACAGGGGATAGCACACCACTAGCTCATCCTGTACCTTATATTGCCGGAAGTACTTCTGAACGCCTTTTTGTGATAGCCGATCCGGACGCAAATATTCTCTATGAATCTTCCACTGTAAGAGGGGACAGCATTGTAGTCATCCTGCCTGAAACAGCTCCGGCATTTTATTTAGAGTACCTTCAGAAGAAGGGTATTTCCTACCTGTTTGCTGGAACAAAAGGTGATAACCTCAACATTGCCATGCAGACATTGGCGGAAACATTTGGTGTGGAATCTCTTTCTTTACAGGGTGGCGGCATCATTGACGGAGCATTTCTGCAAGCCGGACTGATAGATGAACTGAGCCTTGTTATTTATCCCGGTATTGACGGCTCGGCTAATTCAACTTCTATTTTCCATTACATCGGTAAGGGAAATCCCTCACAAGGACAATCGCTTGAATTATTGTCTGTACAAACAATGGAGAACGGAGTGATTTGGCTAAGGTATAAATTCCATAAAAACAGTTGAGATATATTGCGTAAAATCAGACTGATATTTGAAATCATATTATTCATAGCTGTTACATTTCTGTTTCTCAACTTCGAAACGAGTTCAAAAAAATAAAATAACGTTAATGCAGAATAAGAAAATCAATTTTGAATCGTTACACATATCAGTTTAATATTCTGTCGTTAAAGGAAATAGCTTAAGAAAGACATTCGTGTTTCAGCCATCGTTCCCGCTTCAAACGTACAAGGAAAATGAATCCACGGAAACATAGTTCAACACACATGGCAATCCATACTCCTTTCAAGCCTAATGTCGGAGCAAGCCAAGTAGCTAATGACAGGCGTACAGCCCAAATACTGAAAAAATTCATGAGACATGGAACAAGTGTATCGGCAGCTCCGACAAAGACTCCATATGCAACAATCGAAGCGGCAAACATAGGTTCAGCAAATGCCTCGATACGTAAAGCCATCACCCCTAATACCCGAATTTCTTCAACGGGAGTCATCAAGCCGATAATCTGAGGCGCAAATATATACATAAATATACCCATTACCCCCATTATGACCATTCCCATAAATACGGTGATGCGGGCGAAGCTACGAGTTAACCTCCGCCGTCCGGCTCCAATGCTTTGCCCCACAAGAGTTGTTGCAGCATCGGCTATTCCGTAGCCGGGCATATAACAGAGACTTTCGGCCGTTATGGCGAAAGAATTGGCCGCAATGGCAAAAACTCCAAGCGGCGCCACGATAACAGTTGTAAGAATCTGTGCACCGCAAATCACAACATGTTCTATTCCCATTGGAAGACCGATACGGAGCGCTTTTCTCAGCGTTCCGGCTCTCGGCCGAAAGCTGCCTTCCCCACGGATATATTTCAATTTGTCTGAACGCGTCAAAAGATACCATAACAATACACTGGCAGTAACTGTTTCTGCCGCCGCCGTACCCAATGCCGCGCCGCTCACACCAAGTCCTGCTCCTGGAATAGTGACCAGCATCCCTGCAACACTGCATTCACGTACAGGAAAAATCAGAAAGAAATTAAATACGACATCCAGCACACACATCATCACTCCCATAAGACTGGGAACATGCATATTACCGCTACAACGCAACATACCGCCTGCCAGAAAATTCATTTGCAGGACAGGCAGGAAAATGGAAAATATGAAAAAATAAATGGAAGCATCCCGACAGATGGAAATATCGCCTCCCAACCATTCCGGCAATGAGGGGCTGATTGCCGTTCCCAGTACCGCCAGCAACAGACTGAAGACTAATGTAGCAGTCAGCGAATGCCGCAATACCATACGTGCTCCCTCCATGTCGTCTGCTCCGATTCTATGTGCCACCTGCACAGAGAAACCAGTAGCAGCAGCCACACAAAGCCCCCAGAAAAGCCATGTGGTTGTTGACACCAGTCCGATGGAAGCAGATGCTTCCGCACCGATACGCCCTACCATAGCCGCATCGATATATTGCATGATTATAGACGACAGTTGTGCAATAATAGCCGGGACACTGAGTTTCACGGTCAGACACAACTGCTGCTTCAATGTCATAGGTTTACCATCACGGATTAAATCAAGCAGAATGTCAGTTTTCTTTTCCTTTACCATCTTTCAATTCTAAATTTCCAACAAGCTGTTTTCCCAAGCGGAAAATCATTCCAAGCAACGCAAGAAAATACCTGTCGGCCGCAGAAAGCGGCGCAAACCCGTATCTTCAGCCGACATAAAGATATAGTAAAAACTCCGAAAATTGGCTATGAGAACGCCCAAGAAAGAGAATCTGCTCAATGCGTCCGGTATAACGAAACATTCCGATGCTTTTACCGGTGAAAAAACAGATGTCCCTGTTTTTACGTAAAATACATTCCATACGGATTATATCTCTGCATTCAAGGAACCGATAAAGTCTTTGAAACGGACCAAGGCATCCTGTAATACTGAACGCGGACAGGCAATGTTCCAACGCAGGAACCCCTCTCCTTCGGCTCCATACATCGTTCCACTATTGAGCCAAAGTCCGGTCTTTTCCAGCAGACGAGCCTGCAACGTATCGGATGTCATATCAAATGCCCTGCAGTCCGTCCATACCAGATAAGTCCCTTCAAGTACGGTCACCGGTATCTGAGGCAGATGCATATGGAAGAATTCGCACAGATAGTCATAGTTAACTTTCAGATAATCCAGCAATTCATGAAGCCAGTCTTCACCTTCATTGTAAGCAGCGATGGTAGCTTCGACGCCGAAAGGATTGACATCGCACACCTCATTGATGTTGATGGCACGGTCTATCCGTTGGCGTACGTCTTCGTTGCAGGCTATGATATTGGCTATCTGCAATCCCGCGATATTAAAGGACTTGCTAGGCGATACACAGGTAACCGAGTTCCACAAATGCTCCCGGCTTATAGAAGCAAACGGAGTATATGCATATCCTGGAAAGACAAGTTCGCAATGTATCTCATCTGAAACGACCATAACCTTACTTCTCAGGCAGATTTCTCCTATCCTTTTCAACTCTTCACGGGTCCATACCCGCCCCGCCGGATTATGGGGGTTACATAAAAGTAACAGTTTTACCTCCGGATTGGCTGCCTTGCGTTCCAGATCATCAAAATCAATGTGGTATGTACCCCCTTCATATTTCAGAGGATTGGCGACAATACGGCAACCGTTGTTGCGTATGGACGAGAAAAAACAATTGTACACAGGAGTCTGTACAATTACACCGTCACCAGGTTCAGTCAAAGCTTTTATGACAGCAGATACAGCCGGAACCACTCCGGAAGTATATATCATCCATTCTTTACTGATATACCAGTCATGACGACGTGCAAACCATCGGATTACTGCCGTATAATATTCATCGGGAACACGGACATATCCGAATATGCCGTGTCTTACCCGTCTTTCCAATGCTTCGGTAATGGCAGGTGCCGTACGGAAATCCATATCAGCTACCCAAAGAGGAAGCACCTCCTTATCTGCCGGCATACTGTCCCACTTATAGGAATTCGTTCCCCGGCGAGGAATAATTTCATCAAAATCGTATTTCATATTCCATCCGTATCAATCAGTAAAACACGTACGTTCATCTCTGAGTCTGATCTCGCAATCGGCAGGAGCCTTGATATTCTCATCAATTGTTATCGAACCGTACTCATCTGCCACAATACGTCCAGACATCGGATTCTTGATGTTGGTTATGGCTCCGCGAATATCTGCGTGCAATGTGCTATACTCAAAAGCCCGGTCACAATCCGGTCCGAACGTACAGTTTTCCAATACGAGGTCATGAGCATAGCAAAGAGGCTGTTCACCGGTAATGTGACAGTTTACAAGGCGTAAGTTCTTCGAATGCCACCCCAGGTACTCACCGTTCAGTTCAGAATCATAAATAGTGACGTTCTCAACCTCCCAGAAAGCATCTTTTGTAGTAATTCTGGCATGATGGATTTCCACATTCCTGACATACTGGAACACATACTTGCTGTCGCTTTCCAATCCGTCTACATAAATATCATTGCTGAACATAAACGGATAAGTGCCTCCGTGCAATTTAAGGTTCCTGATACGGATGCCATTACAACGCCAGAACACTTCATCGGCATCGTTCATCGTGACATTTTCAATGTCGATTTCATTCATCTCGCGGAACATTTTAGGAGCGTCTATCACAGTATCCTTCATCTTCAGATGGTCGGAATACCATAAAGCCGAACGTCCTCCGACATCAAAATAACAGCGTTCGATTCTGAAGCCATGTACATGCCAGAAAGGATAATTCCCTTCAAAACGACAATCCACCGCTTCTATGTTACTGCACTCCTTGATGGCCGATTCTCCGGCGCGGATAATCACATTCTCCAAACGCAGATTATGTGACTCGAACAAAGGGCGTTCGCCTCCAAATTCTGAATTTCTGATAATATCCATAATACCAATTATTTTTTATCTGTTTTTCAATAACACCATTCTCCACTAACCCGACAGCAGTTCCGTACAAATAAAAAATCACTGCTGGATTTTGAAACAAAAGCTTCCTGCAGTCATTCTGGTTTTCTCTGCATCCATAGAACCGCATTCCAATGATCGGTGCAAAGTTAGCTTGATGCACATAGAAAGGTTGTATATAATTTACCGATATTTATACCCTAATCATTGATAGTATCACAGAAGCCGAGGATATTCAGACAGAAGCACTATCTTTGCAAAAGATGTGCGGCAAGAAGGCGTACAGTATGTTCCGATATGGGAAAACACATTAAGCCACGTAGAATCAAATTCTTACATCATTATTAAACCATGACAAAAGACAATGTTTATTTAGCATCCAAGCCCCGATATGAGATTCTTGACGGGCTTCGTGGAGTAGCGGCCATGCTCGTGGTTGCTTTCCACCTGTTCGAGACTTATTCCAAAGGTCCCGCGTTCCAGATTATCAACCACGGTTATCTGGCAGTCGATTTCTTCTTCGTACTTTCAGGTTTTGTAATCGGTTATGCTTACGATGACCGTTGGGACAAAATGTCCACCTGGATGTTCTTCAAGCGCCGGCTTGTACGCTTACACCCGATGGTAATCATGGGAGGATTCATCGGGATGCTCCTGTTCTATTTCGGAGCTTCACCGAGTTTCGCCCTCATCGACCAGACTCCCTGGTGGGTTGTCATCCTCATGTTCCTGCTGGGATGTACCATGATACCCGCGGCCGCCAGTCTCGATATCCGCGGATGGGCCGAGACCTACCCTCTCAACGGTCCATGCTGGTCATTGATGCTCGAATACATCGCGAATATCTTCTACGCGCTCTTCATCCGCAAGTTAGGAAAAATTACCTTAGGAATACTGGTAGGCTGTTTTGCCGTACTCACGGTCACACTCACCATGAATCTGGACCCGTTCGGAGTGTTCCCCGAAGAAAACTACGCGGCATATACAGTCATCGGAGGATGGGGCATTACCCCCAACCAGCTGTACATCGGTTTTACACGTCTGCTCTACCCCTTCTTCTGCGGTCTGCTCATTTCCAGAATCGGGAAATTCATTCAGATAAAACGCGGTTTCTGGTGGTGCTCCTTCCTGATAGCCTGTGTGCTCATCATGCCACGCGTAGGAGGTACAGACCCGAATAACTTCTGGATGAACGGAATCTACGAAGCCGTATGCATCCTGTTCGTCTTTCCATGGATTGTATCAATGGGAGCCGGAAGCAGAATCAGCGGAAAAAGATCCGTCGCCATCTGCAAGTTCCTGGGAGAAATCTCCTACCCCATCTACATCACCCATTATCCGCTGGTATACATGCAGATGTCATGGGCTGCCAATCATCCGGACGCTCCACGAGGACAACATGTAATGGTTGCAGTATCATTGTTTATACTTGCCGTATTGATAGCATATGCTACCCTCAAGCTCTACGATGAGCCCGTACGCGAATGGTTGAAGAAACGTATACTGATACCCCATAAAAAGTGACGGTACCGTCTGTAACCGGTTACCCCCCGATTACAGAACAACTTCAGATTTCCATACCGTTCTTGCCTGTGTGACAACGGAACAGAATCATCCCGCCCAAGCATACAGGCAAGAACACCCAGAAAGCAACCGGTTATACAGATATCCACCCAGACTTGCCTGCCTGGAGAACAGGAATCAGCGTTTGGTTACGGTTATCATGAAAGTTACGGCAATAATTGCGACAATAATTCCAACAAGGATATTTGTAGTAAGTGGCTCGCCGAACATCAGTGTACCCACAAGAATCGCCGTAATAGGTTCGAATACTCCGAGTACCGAAGCCTTCGTAGCCCCGATATTCCGGGAAGCAATGGCAAGAGTAGCCGTAGAAACAATGGTAGGAAGCAAGGCAAGCCCCAACAGATTGAACCAATCTGTGCTTTCTGAAATACAATCGGTTATCTCAACGCCCGAGAAAGCTATTTTTCCAATAAAGACAATGGCCCCGACTACAAGAGTATAGCATGTCAGCAACGAATTGGATATGTTTGCAATCGTTTTGCTACGATTGATGATGACAATAAAAAGGGCATAAACCAAAGCGGAAGCCAATGAGAGCATTACTCCCACAGGATCGATGGTCTGTGTTCCATCGCTCTGAGTCATGATAAGCACCCCCCCGAAAGTAGCCGCAATAGCCAGCCATACCGGCCATGAAGGAACCACTTTCAGAAACACCATAATGATGGCAACCAGCACAGGATACAAGAATACAAGGGTTGTAGCGAGTCCGGAAGCTATATAATGATACGCTTCGAAAAGGAACAGACTGCTTGCGGTATAAAGTAATCCGAGTATAAGCAATATACCCGCCTGCTTCCATGAAACACTGAAACTCTGCTTGCGGAACAACAGGAACATACCCAGTATCAGAACCGCAAAAAAATAACGGAAGAAAAGTATAGACTCAATCGCAGCCCCGTTCCTCATCAGCGGAACAGCAAACAATGGATTCAATCCATAGGTTATGCCGGTAATAATCCCCGCCGGATAACCGATAATGGCATTTTTACTAAGCTTTTTCATTCTCACATATAAAATAACAATCTATCGGGGCGCAAAATTAATCATTAAATAATAAATACAAACTCCCTACAGGCACATTAATTCGGGTTCCCCATGCAGAACTTGCATAGAAATATAAACCTTTGCATGTTCCGCTGGACAAAATGAAAAACCATCTCCCATTTCAGACGTATTTTTCAGTCCATCTGCCAGTCAATAAATAAAAATTGATATATTTGCACAGCTGAATTCAACTTGCAAATGCAACAGAATTCTGATTAATAATTTGTTTAAAT
>ENA-ORTI01001878-ORTI01001878.1-human-gut-metagenome-genome-assembly--contig:-NODE-1878-length-20023-cov-2.856020_pt1 | contig 20023 bp, 22 predicted proteins | sample MGYA00242071_ERZ509191 | MGnify/ENA primary metagenome ERZ509191 (study PRJEB26280, sample SAMEA2338832) | human gut metagenome | biome: human gut; feature: human-associated habitat; material: faeces...
ATAAAAAATAAAAAATTAAATATTTTATTTTTTATATAAATCTTAACTTCCTTATAATAAAATATGTCTAAATAGCTTAAATTACATAACTTGGTTATTGACAGAAAATTACACAGAATATATAATAATATAAATATTTGTAACAATAGGAAGGAAGATTTTATGCTTTTTCAAATTATATTTTTAATTATACTAATTTTGCTAAATGCATATTTCGCAGCAAGTGAAATGGCATATATTTCGCTAAATGATGCAAAAATAGAAAAAGAAGCAAAAGAAGGAAACAAAAAGGCAAAGAAAATAAAGAAAATGTTAAAAAATCCTAGTAAGTTTTTAGCAACTATACAGATAGGAATAACACTTGCAGGATTTTTATCAAGTGCATTTGCAGCAGATACATTTGCAAGTGAGTTGTCACCAATATTAAATGAATGGATGCCAGGTCCAGGGATTGGATTTTGGCAAGCATTATCTATTATAGTTATTACTATAATTTTGTCATTTTTTACATTAATATTTGGAGAATTAGTGCCAAAAAGACTAGCAATGAAATATTCTGAAAAGATAGCTTTCTCAACAATTGGAATAATTAGTTTTATATCTGTAATAACATCACCTTTTGTAAAACTTCTTACAGCAACAACAAACTTAGTTTCTAAAATATTTGGAGTAAGTGAATATGAAGAAGAAGTGGTAACAGAAGAAGAAATAAAAATGATGGTTGACCAAGGGCAAGAAAAAGGTGTTATAAAGAAAAACGAAAAAGATTTAATTAATAATGTTTTTCAATTAAATGACATAGATGCAGCAGAAATTATGACACACAGAACAGATATATTTGCAATAGAAATAAATGATAACATATATGAACTTTTAGATGAAATTGATGATTATAAATATAGTAGAATTCCAGTATATGAAGAAACTATTGATGATATAAAAGGAATACTTTTCTTAAAAGATATCCTAAAAGCTTTAAGTAATGGAAAGAAAATAAAAATAAAAGATATTATGAGAGAAGCCTATTATGTACCAGAGACAAAACCAATAGACGAAGTGTTTAAAGAATTACAAAAAAATAAAATGCAAATGGCAATAGTAGTTGATGAATATGGTGGCACATCAGGACTTCTTACGATGGAAGACATATTAGAAGAGCTAGTAGGAAATATATTTGACGAATATGATGATGTAGAAGTAGAATTTAATAAAATAGACGAAAATACTTATATGGTAGAAGGTAGTATACCTTTATATGAACTAAAAAGAATACTATCTGTAGAAATTCCAGAAGGAGATTATGACACTTTATCTGGATATTTAATAGAAAAATTAGGAAGAATACCAGACGAAAATGAGAAACCAACTATAGAAGATAAAAAATTAACTTATAAAATAGAAGAGCTTGAGGATAAAAGAATAAAATGGGTAAAAGTATGTAAAAATCAAGAAGTAACAGAAGATAATGAAGATTATGAAGAACAAGAGAAAAACAACGAAGAATAATCGTTTAAAGAAAGGTTTGTGAGGTAGATGAAAAATAAGAATATAATAAAAATAGTAATTATTATTGTAATAGTATTAGCAATAATTACAGCTGCAACAATTACAGCAGTATATTTTATAAAAAAGAGTAAATTTAATTATGAAATATCAAATGTAGAAGAATATAATTATAGCATTTTTTATAGAGATGAAAAATATGGTGTTATAAACAAAAAAGGCGAAATTGTTGTAGAACCAACATATATAAATGTTCAAATTCCTAATCCATCCAAACCTTTATTTATTTGCATGAGTGAATATAATCAAGAACTAAGAGAATATGAAAATAAAGTATTAAATGAAAACAAAGAGCAGATTTTAACAACATATGATAAAGTAAGTGCTATATCTGTAGAATCTACAGATACAAATGTACCATATGAAAAAAGTGTACTAAAATATAAAAAAGACGGAAAATATGGGTTAATAGACTTTAATGGAAAAGAATTAACAGAACCTATATATGATAATATTATAGGACTTGACTATAAAGAAGGAACATTATTAGTAAGTAAAGATGAAAAATATGGAATAGTTAATATTAATGGTGCAGAAATGATTGAAGTAAAATATGATTCTATCTCTGCAGATAATTATTATGATACACAAACTAAAAGTAAAAAAGCAGGATTTATAGTAAGTGAAAAAACAGAAGAAGGGTATCGTTATGGATATATAAACTATAATGGAAAAAGAATTCTAAAGCCTGAATTTACGAAAATAGAGAGGATTAATGAAATACAAGGAGATGACATTTATTTTATAGCATATAAAAATGGACAAGCAGGACTTATGAGAAATAATAAATGTTTAACAAATTATGAATTTGAGAGTATAGAATATAATCTTTCAAATAATTTGTTTATAGCACAAAGAAATTCAAAAAAAGGTGTTATAGATACAAATGGCGATATAATAGTAAATACAGAATATGATGAATTGTCTTTTGGAGGAGAATATATTAATGCAACTAAAAATAATGAATTAACTATTTTAGATTTAAATGGAAATGAAATTGAAAATAGTGATATAGTTAGTTTAACAAAAACTAAAGACGAAAACTATTATATTGCAATAGATAAAGATAATTTATATACAGTACTAGATGAGAATAAAAATAATTTGTTAAGTAATAAATATGATTATATAGAATATTTAGGACATGAGCATTTTATAGTTTCACAAGGCAAAAAAAGTGGAATTATAAATAGCGAGAATAATGTTTTATTAGAAATAAAATATAATAGCGTTATAAGTGTACATGACGCAGATTTAATACAAGCATATGATTTAGAAAATGACGAAACAATATTATTTAATAAAAGTTTCGAAGAGATAAATAAAATGAAAGCTTCTGATATAGAAGTAAAAGATAGCTATGTTTTAATGTATACAGAAAATGATTTTGAGTATTATGACTTTAATGGAAATAAACTTACTGGAAAAGATATATATATAAATAATAATTTATTTGCATATAAACAAAATGGAAAATGGGGATTTGTTAATAAATCTGGTCAGATAGTAGTGGAGTGCATTTATGACATGGTAACAGAAACAAATGAATATGGTTATGCAGGAATAAAAAAAGATGGAAAATGGGGAAGCATAGATGCTAATGGACAAGTTGTACAAGAACCTATATATGAATTAGAAGATATTCAACCAACATTTATTGGTAAGCTTTATAAAATAGAATCATGGACAGGTGAGAGTTGTTATAGTGATAACCAAGTTCAACAAGAAGCAAATAATGAAGTAAGTAATCAAAACGAAGAGACAAATATAGAAAATAATAAAGAAATAGAAGATTAGAATAGAGGTAATGAAATGTATTCAGCATTAGGAATTAGTGAAAAAGTAATAAATTTAGCAAATGAAGCGGAAGAAAATATAAAAGATATATTTGAAAATATAGAAAAAATAGAAGAATACAATAGTATAAAGGTTTTAAATGCATTTCAGAAAAATGAAATATCAGAAATACATTTTAATAGTACCACTGGTTATGGATATGGAGATATAGGAAGAGACACAACAGAAAAAGTTTTTGCAGATATATTTAAAGCAGAAGATAGTATTGTAAGAGGTCAATTTATATCTGGAACACATGCCTTAACAGTAACATTATTTGCTTTATTAAGGCCAGGAGACACTTTACTTAGCATTACAGGCAAACCTTATGACACTCTAGATGAAGTTATAGGAATTGTAGACAATCCAAGTTCTTTAAAATCGTATAATGTTAATTTTGAGCAAATTGATTTAAAATCAGATAGTAGTTTTGATTTTGAAGCAATAGAGGAAAGACTAAAAAATAGTAATATAAAGGTAATTGAAATACAAAGATCAAAGGGATATAGTACAAGAAAAAGTATTACTATAGATAAACTAGAAGAAGTTATAAGTTTTATAAAGAAAATAAATAAAGATATTATTATAATGATAGACAATTGTTATTGTGAATTTGTTGATACAAAAGAGCCAATAGAAGTAGGCGCAGATATAATAGTAGGATCTTTAATAAAAAATTTAGGTGGTGGAATAGCACCTAATGGTGCATATGTTGCTGGAAAAAGAGAATTAATAAAACTTGTTTCAGAAAGATTAACTGTTCCAGGAGAAGGCAAAGAAGTAGGTCCAACTTTAGGAATTACTAAATCTATATTACAAGGATTATTTATGGCACCAACTGTAGTAGCTGCAAGCTTAAAGACAGCAGTATTTGCAAGCTATTGTTTAAAAAAATTAGGATATGATGTTGAGCCAGAATTTAATGAAAAAAGGGCAGATATTGTTCAAACTATTAACTTTAATAATCCAGAAAAGTTAATAAAATATTGTCAAGGAATACAAGCAGGGTCGCCTATAGACTCTAACTCTATACCAGAACCATGGGATATGCCAGGATATACAGACAAAGTTATAATGGCAGCAGGTGCATTTACACAAGGCTCTTCAATAGAATTATCATGTGATGGACCAATAAGAACACCATATACTGCTTTTATGCAAGGTGGATTAACATATCAATATGGAAAAATAGGTGTATTAAAGGCTATACAAAATATAATTTAAAGGATAAATGATGAAAGTTGTAATAATAGGAGGAGGTCCAGCAGGGCTTATAGCAGCAATATCTGCTGCACAAGAAAATAATGAAGTTATTGTATTAGAAAAAATGAATGAAGTAGGTAGAAAGTTGTTAATTACAGGTAAAGGTAGATGTAATATAACAAGTAATATACCTATGGAAGAATTTATAAGAAATATTCCAGGAAATGGGAAGTTTCTTTATGGTGCTTTTAATAATTTTACAAATGAAGATATTATAAGCTTATTAAAAGAACAAGGTGTAAATGTAAAAGTGGAGAGAGGACAAAGAATATTTCCAGTAACAGATAGGTCTATTGATGTAAGGGATGCCATAGTAAAAAAAGTAAAAAAATTGGATGTAAAGATTATAGTAAATGCCAAGGTACAAAAAATTATGACAAAGAAAAATAATAATGAAAATACAATTAATGTTAGCAAAGTTGAATATTTAATAAATGGGAAAAAAGAAGTTTTAGATTGCGAAAAAGTTATATTAGCAACAGGAGGAAAAAGTTATCCAAAAACAGGTTCAACAGGAGATGGATATGAAATAGCAAAAAAATTAGGACATACTGTTACTAAAATTGTTCCATCATTAGTACCATTAGAGGCAAAAGGTGATTCTATAAGAATCTGTAAACAGTTGCAAGGACTAAGCCTAAAAAATGTAGGTGTTAAATTTGTAAATATAGAAAGAAATAAAGAAATCTATAAAGATTTTGGAGAAATGATATTTACACATTTTGGACTTTCTGGTCCTACTATACTTAGTGGTTCTGCACATTTATTAAGGTACAAAAATTTAGAAGAATTGCTTCAAAATAATAAAATTAAAATTCTTATAGATTTAAAGCCAGCACTTTCTAATGAAAAGCTAGATGAAAGAATTCTAAGAGATTTTTTAAGTGAGAAAAACAAATTGTTTAAAAATAGTTTGGATGCACTACTGCCAAAGAAAATGATTGATACTGTAATAGAAATATCTAATATAAACCCTAATAAACAAGTTAATGAAATAACAAAGAAAGAAAGAGAAAATTTAGTAAATATACTAAAAAAATTTGAGATAACAATAAAGGGTTTTAGACCAATAGAAGAAGCTATTGTAACAGCTGGTGGTATAAATATAAAAGAAATTAACCCAAAAACGATGGAGTCAAAATTAGTAAAAGGATTATATTTTGCAGGAGAGATTATAGATGTAGATGCATATACAGGAGGATTTAATTTGCAAATAGCTTATTCTACTGGATATACTGCAGGGAAGATAATGTAATTTAGGTATATAACTATAACTATAACTTTAAATTTGAAGTTATAGTTATATAATTTATGGTAAGAAAATTAAATTAAAGTAAATTTTGAGGAAAAGAGTTAGGATGGAAAAATTTAAAACAATAATAAATAATGCAGAAGCAGAAATAGTAGAAAAAAGGTCAAAATTTATTGCAAATATATATTATGTAAAATCTTTAGAAGAGGTTGAAGAAAAATTAAAAGATATAAAAAAGAAATATTTCGATTCTAGACATAATTGTTATGCATATAGGATTGAAGATGAAGATACCATTATAGAAAGAGCTAGCGACGATGGTGAGCCTAGTGGAACAGCAGGTGCACCTATTCTAAACATATTAAATAAAATGGAACTAATGAATGTACTAGTAATTGTTACAAGATATTTTGGAGGAATTCTTTTGGGTACAGGAGGGTTAGTTAAAGCATATTCACAAGCAACAAAAATGGCTATAGAAAATGCAAAATTTGCTGTTGAGGAAAATGGCATTTTAGCAGAGATAAATTTAAATTATAATGATTTTGATAACTTTAAATATTGTTGCAGAAAGAGTAATGTAAAAATATTAGACATAGAATATCTTAATAATATTAGATGCAAAATTGAAGCAACAAATGGAGAAAAAGAAGAATTAATTAGATATGTAAATAAAAATGAAATTAAAATTATGAATTTTACGATTTTACAAAATAAAAAAATAAGAAAAAACATTGAAATATAAAGATAAAACAATAAAAATAGAAAAAATTTCCAAAAAGTATTGCAATTTTTTGGAAAAGAGAATATAATCAAAACTGTAAAATATTTACAAAACAATTGTAAGGGGGAAAAAGAACTTGAACGAGAAAATTACAGTCTTAATTGCAGATGATAATCCTGAGTTTGCAATGACTTTGGCAAGTTATTTAAGGAAAGAAAACGATATGGATATCGTAGGAATGGTTAAAGATGGAGAGGAAGCTTACGAATTAATTAAAAAATTAAAGCCAGATGTTGTATTGTTGGATATTATTATGCCTCATTTGGATGGATTAGGTGTATTAGAGAAACTTAATGAAAATCAAATAGACAAAATGCCAATATGTATTATTTTATCTGCAGTTGGACAAGATAAAATAACTCAAAGAGCTATAAATTTAGGAGCTCAATATTATGTTGTTAAACCTTTTGAAATTAAGTTACTAATAAAGAGAATAAGAGAAATAAAAAATTATCAACCTGAAAAACAAAAAAATAATTTCATTGGCAAAGAAATTAAATCGCAATATATAGAAATAGATCCAAATAAAAGGAATAATGAGGAGAATGTAGAAGCTTTAGTAACAAATATCATACATGAGGTAGGTGTACCTGCTCATATTAAAGGATATCAATATTTAAGAGAAGCAATAATAATGGCAATTGAAGACATAGATGTAATTAATCAAATAACAAAACAATTATACCCAGATATTTCTAAGAAGTATCATACAACACCAAGTAGAGTGGAACGTGCAATTCGTCACGCAATAGAAGTAGCATGGGGAAGGGGTCAACAAGAGGTTGTGGAAAATATATTTGGATATACAGTATCAGCAGCAAAAGGAAAACCGACAAATAGTGAATTTATAGCTATGATTGCGGATAAATTGAGGCTTGAATTAAAGAGTGCGTAGGATATGGAGAAGTACTTTCAAGAGTAAGAGTACATAGAAATATAAAATCTGCACTCATTGCAACGAACTACATAAAAAGCGTGATGGAATGTAAAAAAGTTCGTGTGCATTGCAATGAATTGTTTTTAGTTAATGCAATAAATATAAAAATTTATTGGTTATGAAAAAAGTAAAAATATGGGAAAATATTTCCTCTTTATGTTTATTTAAAATAATAAATGTAGGGAGGAATTTTTGTATGGAAAAAATTGATTTAGAGATTGATGATTTTATTAATTATTGTGATTATAAGGGGTTATCTAAGAAAACTTATGGTAGTTATGAACAATCTTTACGACTTTTAGTTATTTTTCTAAAGGAGAAATTTGATATATCGAAAACAGAACAAGTAAAAGAAAAACATTTAAAGGATTATATTGAGAACTTGAAAGAAAGAGGCAAATACACAGTTGTTTATAATGAAAAATCAAAAAAGACAAATAATCCACAGAATAGGGGAGATTTTGGAAAAAAAGTAAGTTTAGTAACAATAAACAACTATATTAGAAATATGAGGGTATATTTTAACTATATGTATGAAAACAGATTAATAAAAAACAATCCAGTAAGTAATATAAAAACAATTAAAACTCCTAGAAAAGTAAAAGATTATTTAGAAGATGAAATGTTTATTAAATTATTAAAATGTTTTGATTTATCTAAATTTCACGAGTATAGAGATTATGTTATTACTCAATTAATTTTTGATACAGGAATGAGAGTAGGAGAATGTTTATCAATAAGAGATGAAACAGATATAAACTTTAATGATAGAACAATATTTTTATCATCCAATATAACAAAAGGTAAAAAAGATAGATATGTATTTTTCTCTGTTCAAATGGGAACAGAATTAAGAAGATGGTTACAGTATAGAGATAGATACAAAGATAGCGAGTTTTGTTTTTGCACAACAAGAGGAAGTAAACTAGAAATAAGAAGCTTTGAAAGTAATTTTACAGTTTATGGAGAAAGAATAGGAAATAAAGAAATACACCCACATTTGCTAAGAAATAACTTTGCAAAAAGATTTTTAATGAATGGGGGAGATATTTATACATTATCTCAAATATTAGGACATTCATCAGTTCAGGTTACGGAACAATGCTATTTAGACTTAAAGACGGAAGATTTAAGAAAAAATTACCAAAGATTTTCTCCTTTAATGAATTTAAAAGTTAAGAAAAAAACATAAAACAAAACAATTGTTCTTAATGACAAATGTTCACAAACCGTTGATACTGTAAGAAAAAACAAAAAATAGTATTGACTTTTTAAAAATGATGTGCTAGAATAAAAAATGTCTTCACAAACTGCAATTTGTGAAGACAAAAAATAAAATTAAAAACTATTGACAAATAATTTCTTAAATTTTACTTTACAACTATAAAAATAGTATAATTTATGAAAGCCCATTTGTCAATGGTTTTAGTTGAAAAATTACAAAAAATCACAAAATACATTATAGAAATTAGTAATTAAATTGTAATTTTCAATATGACAAAGGAGGCTTTTTTGTTATGCTTAAAAAAAACATAATTGAAAAAGCACTAATTCAAAATGATGTTTTTGAAAATGATATACTCGTAATTAAAACAGATACTATAATAACATTTTCAATACACCTATTACGAATACTAGTGCTTTTATTGTTCAATTTTTTCTTAGAAGAGAGATTCAAAGAAGAAAAACAGTTGGACTTTATTATGACAAATTTTACTTCAATACTAGATATTGTAACAACAGAATTAGAAATTGCATTACATAACTTTTCTATACTGTATAGAGAAGAACTCACAGACATAGTAGAACTACATTGTAGAGATGAGTGTTTGCTAGTATTAGTGATTCAAGAAAAAGTAAATAAAAAATTAAAAGAAATAATTTAGGAGGAAGTTATAATGGACGAAATAGAACAAGCAGTTGAAGAAATAAAAAAATATAATTTAGTTGATAGGAATTGTATATTACAAGAAATTGAAAGTATAAAAGAAAGAAAAAGAATGTTAAATTTAAAGATGGTAAGCCTACAAAATATACTTTCAAATAAAAAAGTAGTAATACCTAAAAAATTCAAAAAAATCAAAGAGGTTGTACTTGAAAAAGATACAGATAAATTTTACTATAACCTTGTTTTTTATGGATTTGTAGATTGGGATAGATATATAGGATATTTAATAAAAGATACAAAAAATTTCTATATAAAAATAGAATCTCCATCAGAAAAGTGGGATGACAATGAGCTGGAAGAAGAACTACTTATTACAGAAGAAATGGCAAGAACAGTATTAAATTATGATGAAATTTTAGAAAAACAAGATAGAGAGTTTCTTAAATATGAAGAACAATAAAAAACGAAAATGACTTCATTTCTTATATTATAATATTTATAGGTTTTGCGGTCATTTTCCTCTTAAATATTTAGAAGAAAGGAAAAAGGAAATTTGGAAGAAAAAATATTTGTAGATAAACGGATTTGCTATTGAAATGAAGGAATATGAAATAGATGGAAAAGAAACGCAAAAAGAATTTCAACAACTAAGCAATGTGTACAAATATATGGAAATACAAGATTTTGAGCCTATTGCATTGGGTTGGTATGATAACTTTGTAAGTGACAGATTAAATCAATTTAAAATACTAGCAACAGTTGATGACAAAGGATATACAGAAAAACCAAAAGACCAAGAAGAAATAAAAAAATTAAATAATAGAATAGGTATGCAAGCAAGATGTATTGATTTTACTGAGTTTATGGATATGGTTGGAAATCAAGGTCATACATTTTGTCCTGCAATATTTGAGAGCAATGGTAAATATGCACCACGTAGGAAAGATACTTTCTTATGTCAACAAATATTTGCATTGGATTTTGATGAGGGGATTACTTATGAAGAAGTACTACAAAGAGCATTTAAATATAAAATTCCACCAGCTTTTATATATAAAACATTGTCTTGCGATGATATAGATTTAAATAAGTTTAGAGTAATTTGGGTATTAGATTGTATTGTGAACGACATTGAGACAACAGAAAGTATTATAAAATTATTAATGTCAATATTTCCAGAGGCAGATAAGTCTTGTAAAGATTGTTCCAGAATGTTTTTTGGTGGAAAAGGTTTAATTTATATGGAATCGTCATCATATTTAAGTAGATTATCTTTAACAGACTTATCAATTGCAGTAAATAACTATATAAAAGATACTCAATATAAAGAGAGATTAAATAGAATGAGGACAATTAGTGAAGAAACAGGAATTGTATTAGAAAATGGAATTTTAGATATTAAAGAAAAAGAATTTACAGATGAACAGTTAAATATATTAGTAAAATACCTAAAACCAATTGAATCTAAAATACCATTTAGATTTTATATTTTGCCTAATGAATTACAAGAAATTTTGAAGGAAGCAATATTAGATGAAGAACATATAATTTATGTGTTAATTAGAAAGATATGTGAAGTAGATAATAAAGTATATCTTATTAGAATGAATAAAGCTAAAGAGATAAAAGAGAAAGTTAAAAATGTAATAAATAAAAAAGGAGACATTACATTTAAAACTAGAACTAATACAGAATATAAAGCCACCAGAAAAACGAGGAGAGGAATAACGAGAGAGAAGTTATTTGAAAAATGTTTACTAATTCAAGATTTTGTAAATGATGAATATTTAACTTTTAATGAGTTATTTGGAATTTGTACAAACTTATCTTGTATAGAGGGTGGGTTAAAATTCTTTAAAGAAGTAATAAAAAATTCTAAGCATAATATAGCCCGTTCAACAGATTGGTATGCTTTTAAAGCAGAGCAAATATATTCTCAATTATTACTTCCTACCAGATGTAATAATTTTTGTGAATATAAATATATTTGCAAACACGGAAAAAATATTATACAGACAGTTAAGACACAAAGAAAAGAATTAGTACAAATTGGAATCTATGATTTAATTTCTTTAGGAGAAGCAATGAAAAAATATAATGAAATATTAAAGGAGTTGTTTATAAATGAATAAATTAAGTATAGTAAAAGCACCAACAGGATTTGGAAAAACTTTTGGATATGTAAATGTAGCATTAAGTAATAATAGCAATAGTAAGTTAGTAGTTGCACCTACAAATGCATTAAAAGATGAGATATATAATGAGGTAGTTAAGAATTTTGGAACTGATAATGTTAAAAAAACGCCAATTTTAGAAAAACTAAAAGATAAAGAAATGCAGGAAGTGATTGAAAAGTTTGACAAAATGGGATTGTTTTCAACTAAAAAAAAGTACCTTAATAGAAAAATGAAAGAACTTGAAACAAAAAGAAAAGATGGAACAATTACAGAAACAGAAAGTATAGATTTAATAAATATTAAAAATTATATAAGAGAAAATGAAAAAGTGAATAATTTTGAAGGACACGTTATTAGTACACACGAAAGATTATTCTACTTTAGTCAAAATTTTTTCAAAAAGCATACTGTAATCATAGATGAAGATATAATAAAGACTATGCTAAAAATAAGAAAAGTATCTATGGGTCAATTATTAGACTTGAGTACATTTTCAAATCAATTTCAGCAGATTTTTACCAATAAAATTTTTTCTATACATTCAGCACCATATAAGCAAACATTACAGGCACCTCCAATGAAAGTAAAATCGAGTGAAATTGAAAAAGTATTGAAAGATGGAGAATTTGATTTTGATGTAATGGGATTTATAAATTCTTGTTGCTATTGGAAATATAATCCAAATAAAGAAATAATGAAAGAACATAAAGAATTAGCAGAAAAAAATGAAGTAAGTCCAAAATATAATAGAAATGATGAAATATACTTTCTAGAAAAAAGAGAATTACCAAATGCAGATATTGTAATTTTTTCAGCAACTATTGAACCAATTTTTTATAAAAGTTTATTATTTAGGGATGATATAGAAATGTTTGATATTGGAGAAGTGAAGATAAAAGGTAAAATAGAACAACATATAACAAGTACTTGTAGCAGAAATGATTTAAAGGTACACCCAGAAAAAATAAAAAAAATTGTAGATAAATATCCACAAATACCTCCACAAAATCAAATTACATTCTTAAAATTTAGTAATGAGAATAGCGATTTACATTTTGGAAATACAGAAGGTAAAAATTGTTTACAAGGACAAGACATACTTGTTGTTGGTACTCCACATTGTAATGAAGCCGTGTACAAACTATATGCTTATGTACTTACACAGTATCAGACAAATTTTAGTGATGAGCAAATGAGATTTCAAGAAATAGAATATCATAAATGTAAATTCTGGTTTAATACTTATGATAATAAATTTTTAAGAAATGTACAACTTTGGTATATAAATTCAGAGCTTGAACAAGCCGTAGGACGTGCAAGAATATTAAGGAATAAATGTACTGTATATTTATATAGTAATTTCCCAATGAAACAAGCAATATATATTGATGATAATTTAGAAGAATAAAAAATATTTTTTTTCTCAATAAAACTAATATGATATAATAGATGTGCAATCGCAACTCTTTTAAAATAAAATTGCACATCTATATGCTTCTGCTTGTGTTTGGGACACTTTGTATTCTTTGAGTCCACATATATATTTTATATCACTACAAAAGAGTATATCACATTAAATCTTATATTCTTATCAAAAAAATTTACTTCCCTACTTTTTGCATAATCTAAAAAATCTTATTAAATCAACAGAAAATCAAAAATTAAAAATTAAAAATTCTAAAACACATTATTAGCAGAGGATTTTATAATTTATTTATAAAACAATAACACTAAAACCCTAATTAATGTAAACATATAATGTTATTAAAATGTAGATAAATCAATCAAAATTTAAAAATTATTGCTTATTATTTGCAGATTTAAAACCTTTTTTGATGTGTTAAAACCCCACTTTCTTATAATATTATATGGTTTATTATATACTCCATTGTACAGTTTTAAGCGGTCGATGTTGAAGTGCTATAACCCTATATATATAAAGGTTTTTAGCCAATTATGTTAATATGCCACCATCTATAAAAATTTTATATAAATTTTGAAAAATACTATTGACATACTATTAAGATGATAGTATAATATATACAGAGTACAGAGAGGAGGAAAGAAATGGAATCCGAAGAAAAAAGAACTCTAAATATGAAAATGCCTACCAAGTTATATGAGGCAATACAAGAAAAGGCAAAACAAAAAAACATCTCTATGGCTTCACTAATTAACTTGATATGTACAGAATATTTAGAAAAAAATTAAAAAAGTGATATAGTGCTATGATTGGCGTCGCACACTATACCACACTACACAAACAAGTTCTTGCAAACTCATTTGTAATTTATATTATAGATGAAATTCACTTCGTTTGCAAGAGATTTGTAAAAATTTTTTGTAAAAGGAGTGAATTTTTATTATGGAATTAGAGCCAATTTATTCAAATGTTAAAAGCTTTTATGGTAAAGCAAAAGTAATTAAAGAGAATGGAGTTATTAAGTTACAAAGTTATAGCACAACAGTAGCAACAATAGAAAATGGAAAAGCACATATAAACGGTTGGTATTCAGCAACAACAAGTCGTCACATAAAAGAATTTCTACAACAATATGGATTTAATGTGGAAACAAAATCACAATTAGAAAGATTATATTGTTAGATACATTAGGCTTGTAGCTTGTATTACAAGCCTAAAAATAAAATATGGAGTTGATAATATGAAATTTAGTAAAATAAAGTTGCAGATGGTTAAGGAACGCAACTTCGATTATAACAGTAAAACTATTACATCAGCACAAGATATTGTCAAATGTATTAATAAATATGAGCAACTAGAAAAAGCAACAGAAGAACATACAATATTAATATGTCTTAATACTAAAAATCAAATAATAGCATACACAGAGCTAGCAATAGGTGGAATTAATTATTGTAATTTAGATATAAAATCAATATTTAAAACAATTTTATTATCTAATAGTAGTAAATTTGTTTTAGTTCACAATCACCCATCTGGAGACACTACTCCAAGTAAAAATGATATTGAAGTTACAAAACAGATTTTAAATAGTAGCAAAATATTAAATATTGAGTTTTTAGACCATTTAGTAATTGGAGATAATGAATATCAATCTATAATGAAAGATTTGAAAGAATAAAAAAATTGAGGAATTGGTACTATTATTGAATTAGTTGTACCAATTCCAAAATTAAAAAAGTATACATCTTTCTATTATATATATAGTTATTTGTATACTTTTCAAAATTAAAACTGGAGGAATTAAAAAATGATAAATGAAGAATTAAGAAATAAACAAAAACAAGAAGTTATTGAAAGATTAAAAATTTTACAAAGAAATTACCTAGTACATAAAAATGTTTTAAAGGAATACAAGGAAAATGAAACGATATATTATAGTGAAAATTTTAGTGGATATATGCAAGGAATATTATATTGGTTACGCAATAAACCTCAATTTGTAGAAAAAGTAAAAGAAATCGAAGAAAAAAGAAATATATATGTATATAAATGTATTCTATCTCACACAAATTTTGGCGATGTATTGGATTGTTTATATATTTCAGCAGATGAGGAAAATTGGCAATTTGAACGTGAACAATTACAAAATGACGGAATTATAGATAGTTATTGTATTAATTTATCAGATGAATATTGTAACGAATTTGGTTGTATTGAAATTACAGGGGTAAATGGTGGACTTGCTAGAGTAAATTAAAATAGGAAATTATCGCAACTTCTATATTATATATATTATAGATTTTGCGGTGGTTTCCAAAATTTAAAAAATTACTGGAGGAGTAACACAAATGATATTTATATTATTAAAGATATTATTAGAATTAGCATTTATATTTTGGATATGTAGTAGATAAAATGCAGGAGTGCAAAAAATGACGGAAAAGTACTTACTCTATTATATATATTATATAGAAGATTATTATTTTACGTCAAAAATTACACTTAAAATATACTGTTGATAAAAGTATAGAAAAATAAACAATAAAAAATATATGAAAATCTTGTTTAGAAAAGTAGTAAAAACAATTTATAAATATTTGGAAAGTTAGTACCACTTTTCTAAACACAAAAATTAAGAAATGGAGTTGATAAATATGTCAAAGACAGTAGCTTATATTAGAGTTAGTAGTAAAGACCAAAATCTTGACCGTCAGTTAGAAGAACTAAAAAAGATAGGAATTGAGGAAAAATACATATATCAAGATAAACAAAGTCGGTAAGGACTTTGAAAGAATAGGTTATCAATATATGAAGAAATCACTTGAAAAGGGCGATACATTAGTTATAAAGGAACTCGATAGAATAGGAAGGAATCAAGAAGAATTAAAAAGAGAATGGCAATATTTTAAAGATAATGAAATTAATGTAAGAGTTTTAGACCTTCCAGCACTCAATATTAATTATAATGACGAAAATATAAAACCACTTGTAAAAATGATAAATGCAATAATCTTTGAAATAATGAGTTGGAAAGCTCAAAATGAACGAGAAACAATAAGAAAAAGACAAGCAGAACGGAATAGCAGTTGCAAAATCTAAAAATGTAAAGTTTGGCAGACCACTTGTTGAAATACCTTCTAATTTTGAAGAAATTTATTCACAATGGAAGCAAGGTACAATTACTGGAACAAAAGCAATAGAATTAACAGGATTAAAGCGAAATAAGTTCTATGATTTTGTAAAAATTTATGATAAAAAATCAAACAAAAATTAAATTTATTATAAATTGCTTTTCTGTAATAGCGATAAGCAGAATATATGAAAAAAATGGAGGAATTAAGAAATGGAAAAATTAAAAAATAAAAAAGTTGGTAGACCAAAGTATGAACCCAACATAAAGCAACTAAAACAGTTATTTGAACAAGTTTTAGAAAAAACAATTACAAATGAAGAACGGTTGGAGGATAGCTCGGTTGTGGAAAGACCTTATGGTATAAAATGAAAAATTTATATTGTGAAAATGGAGGTAAAAAATAATGAAGAATATTGAAATTTTAAGAAAAGAACTAGAAAAAAATTTTTTAGATAAGAAAATTTATGTTGAATTAGAAGGAAATATTACATATAGACTGTCAATAGAAAATGTCAAATTTTTATTAAATAAAGTTTATCTAATATTATCAGATAATAAAGAAAATCAATTAAGTATATGTTTTGATGAAGTTGAGGAAATAGATACAAAAGAAAGTTATATTGAAATATATTTCAATTATGAGCAGAAAATAAGAATTTATGCAGAATAATGAAAAAAGACTATTTACAAAAAGTAGATAGTCTTTTTATAATAAATCCTTTATATCTATTTCTAGGTATTCAGCTATATCAAATAACACTTCTAAAGACATCTTTTTAACTACGTTAGGAGCTTCTATTTGAATAATATATGAATAACTAATTCCTACTCCATTTGCAAGTTCTTCCTGAGATAATCCTTTTTGTTTTCTATATTTAGCAATATTTTGACCTATTGTTTTATATCTTTCTCCATATTTTACACTTTCTAACATACTTTCACTCCTTGTGAAAATTTTATTATAAAATTAAATAAAAATACTTTCACAAATAATGAAAGTATGGTATTATAGAATTAATGAGTAAAATTTTGTCGAAAATTTATAAATATAGATATTAAATTTTAGAAATTAAAAAATAAATATTTTAGGATGGGAGGTACGAAAATTGAAAGATAATGAAATAATTATTTGTTCTAACTGTTACGAAGAAAATAGATATGGGGAAAACTATTGTCAAAAATGTGGAAAGAGGTTGTATTATAATTTAGATAGTGTAAATGAAGAACAACCAGAAGAAACAAACCAATTTGTAAAAGAATTTGATAATATAATTGAATTTAATAATAGAGCAATGGCAATTAATAAAGAAAAGAAAGAACTATATTTTTTATTTAATGATGAATTAGATAAATTAATAAAATATGAATCTATTATTGAATGTAAGATAATAGAAAATTCAAGTGTTGTAAATAGTGGAGGAATCGGCAGAGCTATTGTTGGTGGTCTTATTGCAGGCGATTCAGGAGCAATAGTTGGAGCAAATACTAGAAAAAGTAAAAATATTGTTTCTAGTTTATTAATTAGAATTGTTACAAAAGAAATTGACGAACCTTTATACACTTTAGAATTATTAGATTATCAGATAGATACTAATAAACAATTATATGCAAATTTATATAAGCAGGCAATGGAATTTGCTAATAATGTGTATGCTACTATACAAGCTATTATAAAAGATAACAATAACACAAATGTAGTAGAAACTAAACAAGAACTAAACTCTACTAGTGGACTAGAGCAGTTAGAAAAGTTAGCAGAATTAAAAGATAAAGGGATTATTACACAAGAAGAATTCGAAGAAACTAAAAAGAAAATATTAGATAAAATATAAATCCAAAAAAATTTTAATATAAGGAGATGTAAAATTTATGGAAAAGAAAAAAAGTAAAAAAATATTGTTAATATGTGGAATTATTTTAATAATTATTATGGCAGGTGTAATTTTTGCAACGATAACAAGTAAGTCAGGAAAAAATAATACAGAAAGTGGAAATGATAAATCAACAAATGAACAACAATATACAACACTATTAAAAGATGTAGTTAAAATAGGAGACTATGTTCAATATGAGCCTATTGAAGAAGAATTTACACTTGAGAAAAGTGAAACAGGATATGATATAGACCAGAAGTTTAAAACAAGTAAATATACAGGAAATTGGAGAATAATGTACAATGATACAGAAAATGGATTACAAATAATTAGTTCAAGTGGTGTTCAAAATTGGGTAGTTTTAGATGGAAAGTTCGGGTATAATAATGCAGTAGATACATTAAATAGTTTTTGTAATCATTATGCTAATAATAAGGATTATGCCATTTCAGGAAGATGTCTAGGAAGTAATCCAAAATCTTCAAAAGATAATGCAGAAACACAACAACATTATTCGGCAGGAGCAATGAAAAAAGCAGATGAAAACTATAAATATGATTTAGATGTGCTTAACAAATATTCTTTACATAGTGCGGGTGAAGAAACTATTTTAGCTTCAAGAAATACATTAACAGATAGCGGTTGGAAAACATATTATTTAAGATATATTTCTTCATCAGGAGATTTAAAAAATGATAATTTAGACTTATATAGTATAGTTGATACAGAAGATATAGAAAAAGGAATGAAAGCAATCGACCCAACTATAACTACTAATAGAAGTGATAGGACAAATTCTCAATATGTTAGACCTATAATTACATTAAAACAAGATGTAAAAGTAAAAAGTGGAGATGGAACAAAAGATAATCCATACATATTGGCAAAATAATTTAGATTAAAAGAGGGATTTTCTCTCTTTTTCTTTTTGTTTTCTTATTTTATCAAAATATCACTTTCGCAAATGCAGTAATATCAACGTTTTTTGGCTGTGAAATTCATCATAAAATTAGATTTTTATTAATAAATATAATAATCTTAGCTAGAAATCAATATTTACATTCTTATTTATATATTCCTGTAGTTATTTATTTTTGCTTATTAAAATTTGAATTATATATTGTTTATAACAAATAATTATCAATAACTAATAAATTAAACTATATTAACAAGAATGTTAAAATATGATAAAATAAAATTAAAAGTTCTAAATAAAAGAGGGGTTAAAATGACAATAGATGAATTAAAAAATAGATTGACAGATGAATTTCAAGATATATATAAATGTATACTTATAAATGGTGATTGGGGTATAGGAAAAAGTTATTTTCTTGAAGAAGATTATTTGAAAGGAAAAGATTATGTCAAACTTTCTTTGTTTGGATTGAATAATATAGAAGAAGTAAAATCTGAAATATATGCTCAACTAAATAAATTTTTAAATTTTATAAAAAATGGATTGATTAACAAATTAAGTGGAAATAATATAAATATATTAGGAGGAATAGCTTCAATTTCAATTCCGTATTTTAAGAATGATATACAATCAGCCATAAAAAGAAAATGCAAAAAAGGTGATTTGATAATTGTATTTGATGATTTAGAAAGAAAGAGTACAAATATCAATATGGAAGATATTTTAGGTATTATAGAGTCAATATCAACAATAGAGAATATTAATATAATAATTGTGGCAAATGAGAAAAAAATAACTCAAGAGCACGATAAAACTATATTTGAAAATTTTAAAGAAAAAGTTATACAAAAAACATATAATGTTGACAAATATTCAAATAGTGCTCCAATTGAAGTAATAAAAAAAAATCTAAATAATTCGAATATATGCAATGAAAAAAGAAAACTAATTCAAAGTACTATTTTAAAAGCATT
>ENA-ORTI01001889-ORTI01001889.1-human-gut-metagenome-genome-assembly--contig:-NODE-1889-length-19934-cov-3.622868_pt1 | contig 19934 bp, 7 predicted proteins | sample MGYA00242071_ERZ509191 | MGnify/ENA primary metagenome ERZ509191 (study PRJEB26280, sample SAMEA2338832) | human gut metagenome | biome: human gut; feature: human-associated habitat; material: faeces...
CGGTAGTTCAGTTGGTTAGAACGCTAGCCTGTCACGCTAGAGGTCGACGGTTCGAGCCCGTTCCGGGTCGCCACTTGCTGCTATGGCTCAGGTGGTAGAGCACATCCTTGGTAAGGATGAGGTCACCAGTTCGAATCTGGTTAGCAGCTCCAAAAGCTCTTCGAAGTATTATTGCTTCGGAGAGCTTTTGTTTTTGGCTTGGATCAGGGGGAAGAGAAGAGCAACTGTTTTGATTTGAACCGATCGAATCCTGATAGAAGATGATTGCTATTCGATTGCTTTCCTACTCTGAATACGGAACTAATTTGTAGAGCGGTTTCTGGATCGATCTGTGGAAGTTCACAGAACACTGCCATCCTTTTGCGCGTAATAAACTTTTCTATTTTCAGGATACAAAAGGTGGATATATGCTGGGTTCTCCTTTGATGGGATTGAGGCACAGGTATCATTGGATGTCTGTGATCCCTGTAAGCGGCCAATTTTTGTTGTCGGCGCCTGGTATGGAGCGAAACGTTGGCGATATTCATGCGCTGATTGCGATTTATTGAGAGCTGCTGAATCGATTGCTTTGCTTAAATGTGTAGAAAACGAGCATTTGTTCACCTGCTTTTCCCAATCGTCAACTCCTGAAAACAGCCAAAAATGCCGGAATAAATTGAAAAAACACCGCCAAAAGTGATTTTGACGGTGTTTTTTATGTATTTTTTCCAATTTACGCTTGACAATGCTTGTCATCAAGTTTATAATAAACTACTGCATATAATGGCGTTTTGTCTGCCCGGCCTTCTTTTTATCAACTGCATTCTATCATGTTCTGCACAAAAATGCAAGGCCTTTTGACAATGATTTATACCAGTTTTATGCGGGACAGTGCGCAAGGATTCCTATTGCTTTACTTTTCCCCGAATAAAACGAACCAATACCCATGGGGATAAAAAAAGAACGGAGTGATGAGCCTATGGTGAAAGTGAAACCTGTTCAGCTTGGCAACAATACCCGCATGAGCTTCGGGCGGATCAACGAGGTCATGGAGATGCCCAATCTCATCGAGGTGCAAAAGAATTCCTACCAGTGGTTCTTGAACGAGGGGCTCAAGGAGGTCTTCCGCGATATTGCGGAGATTACGGATTACACCGGTAATCTTGTGCTGGATTTTGTCGGCTACCGTATGGACGATCAGCCGAAATATACCGTTGCGGAGTGCAAAGAGCGCGATGCGACCTATGCTGCTCCCATGCGCGTGCGTGCACGGCTCATCAATAAGGAAACGGGCGAGATTAAAGAGAACGAAGTGTATATGGGTGATTTCCCGCTCATGACGGACAGCGGCACTTTTGTGATTAACGGAGCGGAGCGTGTTATCGTCTCCCAGCTCGTGCGTTCTCCTGGTGTGTATTACGGGATGAGCCACGACAAAACCGGCAAAAAGCTTTTCACCTCCACCATTATTCCGAACCGCGGCGCATGGCTCGAGTATGAGACGGATCAAAACGATGTGTTTTACGTCCGTATTGATAAAAACCGCAAGATTCCGATCACCACCTTTATCCGTGCTTTGGGCTTGGGCAGCGATGCGGAGATTTTGGAATATTTCGGAAACGATGACCGCATTGTTGCAACGCTTGAAAAAGAGCGCGATACCCGCGAGGCGACACAAAACACAGAAGAAGCCCTGCTTGCCGTTTACCGCAAGCTCCGTCCGGGCGAGCCGCCCGCGGTAGAGACTGCGCAGGCGCACATTGACGGCTTGTTCTTTGATGCTCACCGCTATGACCTCTCCCGCGTGGGGCGCTATAAATATAATAAAAAGCTTTGCATTTCTGCACGCTTAGCCGGCAACAAGCTCATGCAGCCTATTGCGAGCCCAGTGACCGGTGAACTGCTGGCTGAGGCAGGAGAGATGCTCACGCGCGAAAAGGCCTATGAGATTGAACAGGCCGGCGTAAGCGTGGCTTATTTGGATGTGGAAGGCAAAGAGGTCAAAGTGATCTCCAATGGCATGGTGGATATCAGCGGATATGTTGATTTTCCGCAGGAGGAGCTTGAGGATATCGGCATCAATGAAAAGGTTCGCTTTACTGTTTTGATGGAAATCCTCGAAAAGTGCGGCGACGACCGTGACGCTCTTTTTGCAGAGTTGAAAAGCCGCTGTGACGACCTGATTCCGAAGCATATCACGATTGATGATATTTTTTCTTCCATCAACTACCTTGATTGCCTGGCGGACGAGATCGGAACAACGGATGATATCGACCATTTGGGCAACCGCCGCATTCGTTCTGTGGGCGAACTGCTGCAAAACCAATTCCGCATTGGCTTTACCCGCATGGAGCGCGTGGTGCGCGAACGCATGACGACTCTTCAGGCGCAGGATAGCGCAACGGTTACGCCCCAGGCGCTGATTAATATTCGCCCCGTGCTGGCTGCCATCAAGGAGTTTTTCGGCTCCTCGCCGCTGTCGCAGTTTATGGATCAGCCGAATCCGTTGGCGGAGTTGACGCATAAGCGCCGCCTTTCCGCCCTTGGCCCCGGCGGCCTTTCCAGAGACCGTGCCGGATTTGAGGTGCGTGACGTACACTATAGCCACTATGGCCGCATGTGCCCAATTGAAACGCCGGAAGGCCCGAACATCGGCTTGATCTCCTACCTCGCCACGTTTGCGAGAATCAATAAATATGGCTTCATTGAAGCGCCGTTTCGCCGCGTCGATAAAGAGACGGGCGTGGTGCTGGATGAAGTGGTTTATATGACGGCCGATGTGGAGGATGATTACATCGTGGCCCAGGCCAATGAGCCGCTCGATGAAAATGGCCGTTTTGCCCGCGCGAAGGTCAATGCACGTTACCGCGATGAATTTCTGGAAATTGAAAACTCCAAGGCGGATTTCATGGATGTTTCTCCGAAGATGGTTGTATCCGTCGCCACGGCGATGATCCCCTTCCTGGAAAACGACGACGCAAACCGTGCACTGATGGGCGCCAACATGCAGAGGCAGGCTGTACCGCTGCTCAAAACGGAATCGCCTATCGTCGGCACTGGCATGGAATATAAGGCCGCCGTTGACTCTGGCGTTACAGTGCTCGCAAAACGTGCCGGTACGGTAACGCACGTCAGCGCGAAAAAGATTGAGATTAAACCCGACGATCAGAAGAATGATCTGGATATCGACACCTATGACGTGATTAAATTCATGCGTTCTAACCAAGGCACCTGCATCAACCAAAGGCCGATTGTTGCCCGCGGCCAGCATGTGGAGGCGCACGAGGTGATCGCGGACGGTCCCGCCACCTCCAACGGTGAGATCAGCCTCGGCAAAAATGTGCTGATTGGCTTTATGACCTGGGAAGGCTACAACTACGAAGACGCCGTCCTGATCAATGAAAAGATTGTGCGCGACGATGTGTTCACTTCTATTCATATTGAGGAGTATGAAACGGAAGCGCGCGATACGAAGCTTGGGCCGGAGGAGATCACCCGCGATATTCCGAACGTCGGCGAGGATGCACTGAAGGATCTCGATGAATTCGGTGTGATTCGTGTAGGCGCTGAGGTGCACTCTGGCGATATCCTTGTTGGTAAAGTGACGCCGAAGGGCGAGACGGAGCTCACCGCTGAGGAGCGTTTGTTGCGCGCCATCTTTGGCGAGAAGGCGCGCGAGGTGCGCGATACTTCTCTGCGCGTGCCCCATGGCGAATACGGCATCGTTGTGGATGTGGAGGAATTTACCCGCGCCAACAGCGATGAGCTGAGCCCCGGCGTCAATAAGGTTGTGCGCTGCCACATTGCGCAGAAGAGGAAGATTTCCGTCGGCGATAAAATGGCCGGCCGCCACGGTAACAAGGGCGTTGTGTCCCGTATCCTGCCGCAGGAAGATATGCCCTTCCTGCCCGATGGCACGCCGCTCGATATCATCCTGAATCCCCTGGGCGTTCCATCCCGTATGAATATCGGCCAGGTGCTGGAAGTGCATCTTGGCTATGCGGCGAAAACCCTTGGCTGGAAGATTATGACCCCGGTATTCGACGGCGCGCATGAGGCGGATATCCGCGATGCGCTGCGAGAAGCAGGCCTGCGTGAGGATGGCAAAACAATCCTTTATGACGGCCGCACAGGCCGCCAGTTTGACAACCCCATCACGGTCGGCGTGATGTACTTCTTAAAATTGCATCATCTGGTTGACGATAAGATTCATGCGCGTTCCACCGGCCCCTATTCTCTGGTAACGCAGCAGCCGCTCGGCGGTAAGGCGCAGTTCGGCGGCCAGCGCTTTGGCGAGATGGAGGTTTGGGCGCTCGAGGCTTATGGCGCCGCCTATACTTTACAGGAGATCCTAACGGTCAAGTCGGATGACGTAGTCGGCCGTGTGAAAACCTATGAGGCAATCGTCAAGGGCCAAAATGTGCCGAAGCCCGGCGTGCCGGAATCCTTCAAGGTGCTCATTAAAGAGCTGCAAAGCCTTGGCCTGGATGTGAAGGTGCTGGATAAGGAAGAAAATGAAATCGATCTCAAGCAGAATTTCGACGGCGACGAACCCAGCTTCAGCAATGCGGATGAAGAGGTATTCCGCGAGGTGAACGATATGGATACCGCCGAAGGCTTCAGCCTGGAGGGCGAGGGCATTGAACTGGAGAATATTGCCGGTGATGCCGCGGGCAGCGATGCTCCGGAAGAGGACCTCTTTGAAGAAGAGGAAGATGTCTTCGAGCCGGACGATATGCTCGACGATTACGACGACTAAACGGTTTTGACAGGAGCGGGGGTGCCGGCCGGAAAGGGCGGCAGGCATCTCCCAAGCAGGAAAAAAAGCCCTTTTTCAATTCGGTTTTACGCCCCACTTCCCGGCGTAGAACCAGAAAGAAAGGCATGTGATCGTTCTATGGAAAATATCACCTTTGAATCCATCAAAATCGGTCTGGCATCGCCCGAAAAGATCCGCGAATGGTCCTACGGTGAGGTCAAAAAGCCGGAAACAATCAACTACCGCACCCTGAAGCCTGAGCGCGACGGCCTGTTTTGCGAGCGTATCTTTGGCCCTACAAAGGACTGGGAATGCCACTGCGGAAAATATAAACGTATCCGTTATAAAGGAAAAATTTGCGAGCGCTGCGGCGTCGAGATTACAAAAAATAAGGTGCGCCGTGAGCGCATGGGCCATATTGAATTGGCAGCGCCGGTGTCACACATTTGGTATTTTAAGGGCATTCCGTCCCGGATGGGTCTGATGCTCGATATTTCTCCCCGTATTCTGGAGAAGATCCTCTATTTTGCGCTCTATATCGTGATTGATCCCGGCGATACGCCGTTGCAAAAAATGCAGACCCTGAGCGAAAAGGAATATGCGGATATGCGCGAGAAGTATGAGGATGAATTCCGTGCCGGCATGGGCGCGGAGGCAATCCAGGAGCTGCTCGCGGAAATCGATGTGGGAGCGCTCGCCAAGGAACTGCGCGAGGAGCTGGAAACAGCGACGGGCCAGAAGAAGGCACGCATCCTCAAGCGGCTGGAAGTGGTGGAGGCATTCCATCAATCCGGTAACCGGCCGGATTGGATGATTCTCAATGTGATCCCGGTTATCCCACCGGATATCCGCCCGATGGTGCAGCTGGAAGGCGGCCGCTTTGCAACCTCTGACTTAAACGATCTTTACCGCCGCGTGATTAACCGCAACAACCGCCTGAAAAGGCTTTTGGAACTGCATGCGCCCGACATCATTGTGCGCAATGAAAAGCGTATGCTGCAGGAGGCTGTGGACGCCCTGATCGACAACGGCCGCCGCGGCCGCCCTGTGACGGGCCCGAACAATCGCCCCCTGAAATCTCTCTCCGATATGCTCAAAGGTAAGCAGGGCCGCTTCCGTCAGAACCTGCTCGGAAAGCGCGTCGACTATTCCGGCCGTTCCGTAATCGTCGTCGGGCCGGAGCTCAAGCTCTATCAGTGCGGCCTGCCCAAGGAGATGGCGTTGGAGCTGTTTAAGCCTTTCGTTATGAAACGATTGGTAGAAACCAATAAGGCGAACAACATCAAATCTGCCCGTAAGATGGTCGAGCGTGCGAAAAACGAGGTGTGGGATGCGCTGGAGATCGTCATCAAGGATCATCCGGTCATGCTCAACCGTGCACCTACGCTGCACAGGCTTGGCATTCAGGCGTTTGAGCCGGTTCTTGTAGAGGGGCGCGCGATCAAGCTGCATCCGCTGGTCTGCACCGCGTTCAACGCGGACTTCGACGGCGACCAGATGGCCGTCCACGTGCCGCTGTCCGCAGAGGCGCAGGCGGAGGCCCGTTTTCTGATGCTGGCGGCCAACAACCTGCTAAAGCCCTCCGATGGCAAGCCCGTCGCGGTGCCGACGCAGGATATGGTGCTCGGCTCTTACTACCTAACATTGGTAAAACCAGGCGAGCCGGGCGAGGGCAAGTGCTTCCGCGATGTCAGCGAAGCGATTATGGCCTATGACGCGGGCGCGATCGGCCTGCATTCTAAGATTAAAATCCGTATGACCCGCGAGGTCGAGGGCGAACTGCGTTCACAGCTTTATGAAACGACGCTGGGCCGCGTGATCTTTAACGATCCGATCCCGCAGGATCTGGGCTTTGTGGACCGTAGCGATCCGGAAAATGCCTTCAAGCTGGAGGTTGAGTTCCTGGTCAATAAAAAGATGCTCGGCAAGATTATCGACAAGTGCATCAAGGTGCACGGCACGGCAGTGACCGCCGAGATGCTTGACCGCATTAAGGCACAGGGCTATAAATATTCCACACAGAGCGGCATCACTGTCGCGGTTTGCGACGCGACCATCCCGCCGAAGAAGGCGGAATTCCTCGCTGAGGCGGAGGAGAAGGTCGATAAGATCAACGCGAACTTCCAGCGCGGCTTTATCTCAAATGGGGAGCGCTCCCGCCATGTCATCAAGGTGTGGGAGGACTGCACGAAGAAGGTATCCTCTGAGCTGACCGCAAACCTTGACCACTATAACCCTATCTATATGATGGTCGATTCCGGCGCCCGTGGTTCCGATAGTCAGCTGCGGCAGCTTGCCGGTATGCGCGGCTTGATTGCCAACACGGCGGGCCGCACGATCGAGGTTCCCATTCGCGCGAACTACCGCGAGGGCCTTAACGTTCTCGAATACTTTATCTCCTCCCGCGGCGCTCGGAAAGGCTTGGCTGATACAGCGCTGCGTACGGCAGACTCCGGCTACCTGACCCGCCGTCTGGTCGACGTCTCGCAGGATGTGATCATCCGCGAAGAGGATTGCCACTGCACAGACGGCCTTGAAATCTATGATATCAAAGATGGCAACGAGATGATCGAGGGCCTGACAGAGCGTTTGACCGGCCGCTTCCTGGTGGAGGATCTCATCGACGAAAAGACCGGCGAGCTTATCATGAGCAAGGATGTGATGATGAAGGAGTCCGATGCGGAGCGCATCGTTGCTTCCGGCGTGACAAAGATCAAAATCCGTTCCTTACTCACCTGTCAGTCCAAGCATGGCGTATGCATCAAGTGCTATGGCGCGAACCTTGCCACGGGTGATCCGGTTACCGTGGGTGAGGCAGTCGGAATCATTGCCGCTCAGTCCATCGGCGAACCCGGCACACAGCTGACCATGCGTACGTTCCACACCGGCGGCGTTACGTCCTCTGCCGATATCACGCAGGGTCTTCCCCGCGTTGAGGAGCTGTTTGAGGCGCGCAAGCCAAAGCACCTGGCGATCATTAGCGAAATCGGCGGCGTTGTTTCCATGCAGGAAATCAAAAAGTCGCAACATGTTGTCGTCACCGATATGGAGAATCACGATGAGCGCAGCTACCTGATCCCCTATGGATCTCGCCTACGGGTGGAGGAAGGCCAAACGATCGAAAAGGGCGAGATCATCACGGAGGGCTCTGTGAATCCGCATGATGTGCTTGCTGTGCGCGGTGTAGATGCGGTGCACAACTACCTCATTCGTGAAGTACAGCGCGTTTACCGGATGCAGGGTGTTGATATTAACGATAAGCATATTGAAGTGATCGTCCGCCAGATGATGAAGAAGGTCCGCGTGGCCGACGCAGGGGATACCACGCTCCTGCCCGGCGCAACGATTGATAAGAGCGAGTTAATCGCGCAGAATGAGGCAGTCCGCGCCCGCGCGGCCGAAACCGGTGAAGCGCTGCAAGAGGCAACCGTCCAGCCCGTGCTGCTCGGTATTACGAAGGCCTCCCTTGCGACGGATTCCTTCCTCTCCGCCGCCTCCTTCCAGGAGACGACTCGCGTCTTGACCGATGCGGCGATCAAGGGCAAGAGCGATCCGTTGCTGGGGCTTAAGGAAAACGTCATCATCGGCAAGCTCCTCCCCTCCGGCACGGGTATGAAGTGCTACAGCGATGTAGAGGTGGTGCCCGTCCCGCAGGAAACGCCGGAGATGCCCGCAGAGGTGGAAGGGGAAGCGGTCTAAGCCCGATCAAATTTTACAATTTAAACAAAACTTTTTGCCGTTTACCGGATTCTTCTTTCTGTGAAAGCCGTTTGAGCGCTTGACAAAGCTTGTCTCTGCGTGCTAGAATCTTCAATTGTGCGAATCTATTTTTCTTATTGTTTTGGTGCTATGGGCGCGTTGCGCGCCCTGCACGATAGATTAGGCTTGATTTAATATCAGGAGGTGAAAGTAACTTGCCAACCTTTAACCAACTTGTCCGTAATGGACGGGAGACGTCGGAGAAAAAGGCGAAGGCGCCTGCTCTTCTCAAGGGGCTCAACTCCAAGAAGAACATCATGACCGATAAGGATTCCCCGCAAAAGCGTGGCGTCTGCACAGCGGTCAAGACGATCACGCCGAAAAAGCCGAACTCTGCGCTTCGTAAAATTGCGAGGGTCCGCCTGACCAACGGGATCGAGGTAACCGCCTATATCCCCGGCGTCGGCCACAACCTACAGGAGCACAGCGTCGTCCTCATCCGCGGCGGCCGTGTGAAGGATCTTCCCGGTGTGCGTTACCATATCGTACGCGGAACCCTTGACACGCAGGGCGTTTCCGGCAGAATGCAGGCACGCTCCAAGTACGGCGCGAAGCGCCCGAAGGCTGCCAAAAAGTAATCCGGCACGCAGCCAGGAACCCAAACAGACAAATCTTCTTGCAGGCTACAGGCGGCTTGCCGCCTTGCAACCAGTGAGAGTGTATCAATAGATATGCCTCTCATTGGCGCCACGGGAATTTTGTCACTCGAGTACCGATGATATCATTTTTATGAAGGAGGGAAGCGAAGTGCCAAGAAGAGGCCAGATCGCAAAGCGTGATGTTTTGCCCGATCCGCTTTACAATTCAAAGCTTGTAACACGGCTTATCAATAGTGTTATGTATGATGGCAAAAAGGGTGTCGCCCAGAAGATTGTTTACGACGCCTTTGAGATCATCCGGGAAAAAACCGGCAAGGAGCCCCTTGAGGTTTTTGAAGCCGCGATGGAGAACGTAATGCCTGTTCTCGAGGTCAAAGCACGCCGTGTTGGCGGCGCGACCTATCAGGTGCCCATCGAAGTTCGCCCCGAGCGCCGTCAGACGCTGGGCCTGCGCTGGATTACGCTTTACAGCCGCCAGCGCTCTGAGCGGACCATGAAGGAACGGCTTGCAAATGAGATCATGGATGCAGTCAATTCCACCGGTTCCGCATATAAAAAGCGCGAAGACACGCACAAGATGGCAGAAGCCAACAAGGCGTTTGCACACTTCCGCTGGTAAGCACACACCTGCGCTGCATTTTGCTTGGCGCGGGGGGCGGCGCTATGTGCGCTCCGGTTTGGAGCGCGCATGCAGCTGGCCACAGGTTTTAATTCTTGAGCGCCGTGCCGCGCGCATGGCAATTGGAGGTTTATATGCCAAGGCAGGTATCATTACAGCTCACCAGAAACATTGGTATCATGGCCCATATCGACGCCGGCAAAACCACGACGACGGAGCGCATCCTGTTTTACACGGGTGTGAACCATAAGATTGGTGAAACGCACGACGGCGATGCGACCATGGACTGGATGGAGCAGGAGCAGGAGAGGGGCATCACCATCACCTCCGCCGCTACCACCTGTTTCTGGAAAGGGCATCGCATCAATATTATCGACACCCCCGGCCACGTGGACTTTACCGTTGAGGTTGAGCGCTCTCTGCGCGTACTTGACGGATCTGTCACTGTATTTTGTGCGAAGGGCGGCGTCGAGCCCCAGTCTGAGACCGTTTGGCGTCAGGCTGATAAGTACCATGTGCCGCGCATGGCCTATGTGAATAAGATGGATATTATGGGCGCCGACTTCTACAATGTTGTCGACATGATGAAAGATCGCTTGAAATGCAACGCGGTGCCCATCCAGCTTCCGATCGGCTCTGAAGCCGATTTTCGCGGCATCATCGACCTTGTCACCATGCGTGCGGAAATGTACTATGACGACAAGGGCCTCGACATCCGTGATGAGGATATTCCGGAGGATATGCGTGAGCTGGCGGAGAAATATCACACAGAGCTCATGGAGCATGTTGCTGAGCAGGATGAAGACCTGCTTGAGAAATATCTCGGCGGCGAGGAACTGACGATTGAAGAGATCAAAAACTGCATTCGCAAGTCCACCATTGCCAATGAGATGGTGCCTGTTCTGTGCGGCACTTCTTACCGTAATAAGGGCGTGCAGATGTTGCTTGACGCAATCGTTGATTTTATGCCCGCGCCGACGGACGTGCCGGATATCAAAGGCACGAATCCGGAGACCGGCGAGGAGGAGGATCGCAAATCCTCCGATGACGAGCCGTTTGCCGCGCTGGCCTTTAAGATCGCAACCGACCCCTATGTGGGCAAGCTCTGCTTCTTCCGCGTTTATTCCGGCACGGTCGAGGCGGGCAGCACGGTTTACAACTCTGTGAAGGATAGCAACGAGCGCATGGGCCGCATCCTACAGATGCACGCAAACCACAGGCAGGATATCGAATGCGTTTACGCGGGCGACATCGCCGCTGCGGTCGGCTTAAAAAATACGACCACGGGCGATACGCTGTGCGATGCGAAGCACCCGGTTGTGCTTGAATCCATGGAATTTCCAGAGCCGGTTATTCGTGTGGCTATCGAGCCCAAGACGAAGGCCGGTCAGGAGAAAATGGGCATTGCGCTTGCTAAGCTTGCGGAGGAAGATCCGACCTTCCGCTGCTATACGGATGAGGAAACGGGCCAGACGATCATCGCCGGCATGGGCGAGCTGCATCTGGAGATTATCGTTGACCGTATGCTGCGTGAATTTAAGGTTGAGGCAAACGTCGGCAAGCCGCAGGTAGCCTATCGCGAGACGATCACGAAGGAAGCCGACGTCGACACGAAATATGCGCGTCAGTCCGGCGGCCGCGGCCAGTATGGCCATGTCAAGATCCGCATTGAGCCGAATCCGCAGAAGGGTTATGAGTTTGTCAATGCTATCGTTGGCGGCGCGATCCCGAAGGAATATATCGGCCCGGCGGAACAGGGTATCAAGGGCGCTATGCTCTCCGGTGTACTGGCAGGCTTCAATGTGGTGGATGTCAAGGTAACGCTGTATGACGGCTCCTACCATGAGGTCGACTCCTCGGAGATGGCCTTCAAAATCGCTGGTTCCATGGCGTTTAAGGAAGCAATGCGCAAGGCGGCCCCGGTTCTCATGGAGCCGATCATGAAGGTTACTGTGATTGTGCCGGATGATTATCTCGGCGACGTGATCGGCGATATCAACGCCCGGCGCGGGCTTATGCAGGGCATGGAAACCCGCAATGGCGCAACGCAGGTGAACGCTTTCGTGCCGCTGTCGAACATGTTCGGCTATGCGACCGATTTGCGCTCCAAAACGCAGGGTCGCGGCCAGTATGTGATGGAGCCCAGCCACTACACTGAGGTTCCGAAATCCATTGCGGATACGATCATCAGCTCCCGCGCGAAAACAGGCGACGAATAAATTTCGTAAAACGCTTGCAATCCCTTGTGGGAATTGATAAAATACCCCTGAGCACTGAACAGCCTGTTTTTTATAAACAGTAAAAGAATGAAGTTTCTAAGATAAAAGGAGGAACAATCCAAATGGCAAAGCAGCATTTCGACAGAACCAAACCCCATGTAAACATTGGCACCATCGGCCACGTCGACCATGGTAAAACCACTCTGACGGCGGCCATCACCAAGACCCTTGCAATGAAGGGCGATGCGGACTTCGTTGATTACGCAAACATCGATAAGGCTCCTGAAGAGCGCGAGCGCGGCATCACGATCAACACCGCTCACGTTGAGTATGAGACGGATTCCCGCCACTATGCTCACGTTGACTGCCCCGGCCATGCCGACTATATCAAGAACATGATCACCGGCGCAGCACAGATGGACGGCGCGATCCTCGTTATCGCAGCGACCGACGGCCCGATGGCGCAGACGAAGGAGCACCTTCTGCTTGCCCGTCAGGTTGGCGTGCCTTATATCATCGTTTTCATGAACAAGTGCGATCAGGTCGATGATCCGGAACTGCTTGAGCTTGTTGAAATGGAAATCCGTGAGACGCTTGACGAGTATGAGTTCCCGGGCGACGATACACCGATCATCCAGGGTTCCGCTCTGAAGGCTCTTGAGTATGCCGGCAATGATCCGGATGCACCCGAACTGAAGTGCATTTGGGAGCTGATGGCGGCTGTTGACAGCTATATCCCGACGCCGGACCGCAAGGCGGACCTGCCTTTCCTGATGCCTGTTGAGGACGTGTTCACCATCACCGGCCGCGGCACTGTCGCCACCGGTAGAGTGGAGCGCGGCCAGTTGAAGACTGGTGAGGAAGTTGAAATTGTCGGCCTGAAGGATGAGAAGAAGAAGACGGTTGTTACCGGTATCGAAATGTTCCGCAAGATCCTCGACTATGCCGAGGCTGGCGACAACATCGGCGCCCTGCTTCGCGGTATTCAGCGCAATGAGATCGAGCGCGGCCAGGTTCTTTCTAAGCCCGGCTCCATTCATCCGCACACGAAGTTCCGCGGCCAGGTTTATGTTCTGACCAAGGATGAAGGCGGCCGTCATACACCGTTCTTCAACAACTATCGTCCGCAGTTCTATTTCCGCACCACCGACGTAACCGGCATCATCTCGCTGCCCGAAGGCACTGAGATGTGCATGCCCGGCGACAACGTTGATATGCACGTTGAGCTGATCACCCCGGTTGCCATGGAAGAAGGCATGCGTTTCGCTATCCGCGAAGGCGGCCACACTGTTGGTTCCGGCGTTGTTTCCAAGATCGAGAAGTAATTTTCGGCTTGTGATATAGCTTTCAAGGCTCCTGCTGTTAAGGCAGGGGCCTTTTTGTTGTGTACGACTTATGGGGCGGGGAGGGGGCAAAGGCCGGGTGTGGAAGACCAAGGAAGGCATCATGAAAACATCAGAAATTGTAGATAGGGGAGAGGACACCATTCGGCACTTTGAAAAAGTGGAGCAGGAGGGGGCACTCACACCGCCCTACCTTGGGAAGGTGTATTTCAGGTCGCGGTTAAGGGGCAAGGGCTGATCTATCCCTAAGTTTTCGGAACGGTCAGGAACGCTCTCTACAGTACAATTTATAATGGGCAATTCTCAACCTCCAATTTTCCCTTCAAGTTTCCTCCAATCTCTGCCAAATCTCTCAACAACAAGCCAAACCGAAATGGCAAAAAATGCGCGATCACAATACCGGGTGATTGGATTAAGAGATTGCAAAGAACATTATCGGGGTAAATGTTTAATCATTTGATAAAATCAGGAATAAACCATACAAAAATGTTAATAAGTAGCGCCAAAGGGTCACCGCACCGCAACGCAAATAATGTGCGAAAAACAGGTTTCAGTTGATTCAAGGACAAAAATTTAGATAGAAACCGCTCTAATGAACTATGCAAATTCTGGCAACTGTGATATAATGTATATAACTAGATGTGTCGGAATGGTTATCATTTGCGGGATCAAGGCATGCAGCCGGTACAACGTTTTGTCAGCCGCTGTGCCGGGGCCAAAAGCCCCAAAAGCAGGCCGCAGCCCGGCAGGGGATCGCCAGACCGAGGGGAGCACAACCAGGCGTTTTGCAATCAACACCTGCAAAGTGCCGCACATCTGCCGTACCACTTTTCACACAAAAGGGGAAAGTAGTAACACTTAAGGGAGGATAAAACTATGAAGAAAAACCTTCAGCGTTTTGGTGCATCCGTGTTGGCAGCAGCCATGGTTGCCCAAAGCGTGGCGCTTCCCGCAGCAGCCGAAACTACCAAGATTGATTCTTCGGCAGCGCAGTCTGTTGCAGCAAGCGCAGCAAGCGCGGCCAGCGCTGTGCAGTCCCTGCCCAAGTTCACCAGCACCGCAGACCTGATCAAGCAGACAGCCCAAACGCTGGCTGCCCAGGGCGAAGTGCATGAACTGGAGCAGGACGATGCCAAGCTGGAAGCGACTGCACAGAGCAAGGCGGGCATGAGCCTTGCAGCGTTGGAAAATGCACTGGCCGATGCCATGTACGCCAACGCCGCAGCCGGCAAGATCAACACTGAAGCCTATGGCCTGAACAAGGACGAGATGGCATCGGTGATGGCTGCCACCATCAAAACGTATCATCTGTCCAGCGCCGTTACCGACCTGGGCTATGAGACGAACGCCGCAGGCGTTGTGACCGCCGTTACCTTTACCGGCAGCTCCGGCATGACCTCTGCGATGGAGTCCATGACCAACAGCGATGATGAAGTGATTGCGCAGCAGGCTGACAGCTACGCACAGGCTTACGTTGCTGAAAACTCCGATACCTTTGCTGCCAGCGCCGCTGCAGACGGCCATACCTATGGCGAGCCGAAATGGTACTGGAATGACACCAACCCGGAGGATGGCCACACCCATACCTGGAAGGAAACCCCCGATGGTTACTGGACCAAGACCGATGACGGCTGGGCTTACACCGCTGTGTATACCTGTGAAAAGGACGATGCCTACCAGAAGGTAGAAGGCACCGTAACCAAGGATACCACCGAGGCAAAGCCCGGCGCTGCCGGCAAGACCGTTTACTCTGCCAGCGTGCCCGCTGACAAGAGCCCGGTTAAGAAGGAATACAAGGAACCCACCACCCGCACCGACGACATTGCCGCCCTGCCCTGCCAGAACCATGCCGTGCCCAAGGATGCAGATGGCAACTTTGTTGCTACCTTCAACTGGGAAATGAAGAAGGTCGAGGGCAAGCTGGAAGCTGACTACAGCAACGCCCAGCTGTTCTATGACAGCGAAACCGGCAAAATTTCTGCCAGCGCTCCCGTTACCATTGACTGGGAATGCACCAGCGTCACCTTCAAGTGCGCTGTCTGCGGCGAAGAAATCAAAACCCAGCCGGTAATGACCATGCCGGTCAGCGTTGTGGTAGACCAGAATGACAATTCCGTCTACATCAACGTGGGCGGCACCCCGACCTTGGATACCACCTCCGGCGGCACCGGCGTTACCCTGGTGTCCGCAATGAAGGACGGCAACTGGTACGATATGCAGAACAACCCGGTTGACGCAAGCAAGGTGAACTTCACCTATCAGAGCGGCGACAACAAGGGCAAGAACAGCCTGCTGCTGTACGACAGCCAGAAGACTGCCGTGTATGTGGACGACCAGGGCAACCAGGTCACCAATACTTACGATGTCTCGACTGCGCAGATGAACTACTACTACTTCCAGCTGTCGCAGTTCAACCAGGACGAAGCAGAGTACTTCGGCGTGGCTGCTCCGTTCTGGACCTCCAAGGGCGTTCAGAAGCAGGGCGAGGATGGCAGCATCACCGGCACCATGGGCGCAATCAAGGTATTGTGCAGCATTGATCCGAACGATGATGTCCCGCCGACCACCATGGCATTTATGCTGCAGTTCCTTCCGCAGGGCTTTATGTCTTACGTTATGACCTATGGCGAAGCTCTGAAAGCCATCCGTGATGCAGGCCTGGCACAGGTTGCCAAGCTGGGTGACAGCGCTGACTATGTCACCAAGCTGCTGGTCCTGCACGACTGGATCTCCCAGGTTGCAGAATTCGATATGGGCTCCATGGGCGATATCACCGGCGGCGGTAACAACGACCCCATCCAGATGACTGCTTTCGGTGCCCTGCTGGGCGGCGGGATCGGCGCTTCCGGCGTTGAGTATGGCTGCATCTGCCTGGGCTATGCATCTGCATTTAACTACATGGTCCAGAATTTGCCTGACAACAAGAGCATCTATAAGAATGAAGACGGCACCTGGAAGACCCCCGATGAAGTAGGCGATAACGCTGTTGTTGACTTTGCCCAGATCCTGTATTACTGCGATACTGCTGATACCAGTATTGCCGGTAATGCGTTCGGCGGCGGCATGTTCAACAACGTCCACTACTTCAACGCAGTCAAGGTCAACAAGCTGCAGGGCGACAGCAACTCTGCTACGATGACCACCGGCGAAGCCAACAAGAACTGGTACTATGTTGACGTCTGCTATGACGACGTGAACACCGAGTGCATGGCCCAGACCCGCGTTGAGAACGCAGGCGACATGCGCCATGTCAACTTCCTGGTTTCTCCCTCCGGTCTGGAAGGCCGTTACAGCAAGTACTATGATTACATTGACTCGCTGTACGATGGCTACACCTACACCAAAAACAAGGAACCCGATAAGGATGATGCCGGCAATGTTGTGTTGAACAACGGCAAGCCGCATTACTCTTACACCAAGGCGGAGAACAAGAACGAGACCCGTTACACCGATACCTGCTACGAGGATACCTGGTTCACCTCTATCTGCAGCCCCATCTACTTCGACAATAATTACTTCTATTACGTTGATACCACGACCAACCAGAACCTGTACAACAACATGCGCCGCCAGCAGTCCGAGAACGGCAACAACGGCAGCTCTGGTTCCGGCAGCTCTGGTAACAACTCCCAGATGCAGCAGTTCATGAAGAAGATGCAGAACCAGGGCCCCGATACTCTGGAAGCACGTCCGCGTAATGCGAACTACTATATCCGCAAAGAGGATTCCAGCAGCTCCGGCGGCATGAACTCCAGCATGAGCAGCTTTACCAAGACGGATGACCCGTTTGATATCATCCTGATGTACTACAACGATCTGAAGGAAACCAGCAGCAACTTCAATGATGACGACAGCAATGCCAAGGTCCTGGCCGAAGCTGGCACCATCTATAAGATCGATACCAGTGCAAAAGATAAGCATGCCAAGGTTGAAAACAACCTGAACACCGAGTGCCTGGCAGACGCTGCTGCAAAGCGGATCTACCCCGCACTGGTACACTCTACCGCACTGTATGATGGCAAGCTGTACTTCAACGTCAACAACGCCATCTACCGTATGGACCCGACCACCGGCGCAGTGGAAGAAGTGAAGGAATACAACACTGTCTATGGCGGCATTAAGCTGACCAAGGATAAGGACGGCAACAAGGTTCCCGATACCCACTTTCCCGGCATGAGCATGGTTATCATGGATAGCAAACAGAATACCGACAGTGTGCAGTATCTGGACACCTTCATGAACCATCCTCTGGCTGGCCTGACCCTGCGTGACAGCTACAGCTTTGCTACCACCACCCAGCAGGGCCAGACTGTGATCACCGGCATCAATACCACCAAAGATCAGCTGGTCGTTTCTGTCGGCACCAACCTGTCCAACACCTATAAGGAACTGGTGGACGGCAAGGCAGAAGTCAAGACCGATGCCGCCGGCACTTCTTATGCAAACCGTAAGAGCTACAAGACCGAGTCCTGGAACTACAACCCGAGTTACAACCAGAACATGGGCAGCTCTGACGAGAAGAACAAGAACGAAGAGTTCATGTGGTGCGCTAACCTGGTTGAAACCATGCCGATGTCCGACATGGTCAGCGACCTGAGCAGCGGCGCAACCACCGATGTTTCCGTTGAAGCATGGTGCGATACCCCTGCTTACACCCAGGCCCGCACCAACAAGTACGGCCTGACCAAGGGTGAAAAGAAGTACGCTGACGGCGCACTGCCCAAGGGCCATACCTGGGCTCTGGATGAGCTGGAAACCAAGTCCGTTGGCAACAATGTGTACCTGTGCTCTGATTGCCATACCGCAACCGAAAGCACCCCCCACACCGTTACCCTGCCCGATCCAGTTGAAGGCGTTACCCTGACCCTGGGCACCACCAGCAAAACCTACATCAAGGACGATACCGTTACCCTGACCGTAGAAAAGGAAGGCACCGATATCGTTACCGTTACCGCAAAGAACGGCGATACCGATGTTGCTCTGACTGAAGTTCAGGAAGCAGCGCAGGACGAAGCCGACGCCCAGGCTACCACCGAAAAGGCTAAGACGGTTTACACCTTCACCATGCCGGACGGCGATGTGACCATCAGCGTTACCAAAAATGCCAAGACCTATGCGGTCAATGTTGCTACCCTGACCAATGGTGAGATCACTGCTTCCGCTAAAGAAGCAGCTGAGAAGGAAACCGTAACCCTGACTGCTAAGCCCGCGACCGGCTATGCCCTGAAGGCTGGCAGCGTGAAGGTTACCTACAAAGACGCTGACAACACCGAGAAGCCCGTTGAAGTGAAGGCTGATACCGAAAAAGCCAACACCTACACCTTTGCAATGCCTGCTTACCCTGTCAACGTCAGCGCAGAGTTTGTTAAGGAATACAAGGTTACCGCAGCTCCTGCTGAGAACGGCACTGTTACCGTAGACCCGACCGCAGCTGTTGAGGGCACCGACGTTACCGTTACCGTTAAGGCAGCTGATAACTACCAGCTCAAGGCTGACAGCCTGACCTACAGCTATAAGAGCGGCGAAGATACCAAGACCGAAAAGCTGACCCTGACCGATGGCAAGGCTACCTTCAAGATGCCTGCTGCTGATGTTACCGTTAGCGCTGTGTTTGAAGCACTGACTGCAACTCCGACTGCAACTCCGACTGCAACTCCGACTGCAACTCCGACTGCAACTCCGACCGCAACTCCGACCGCAAAGCCGGCAGAGCCGACTGCTGTGCCGGAGCCGACTGCTGTGCCGGAACCGACTGCTGTGCCGGAACCGACTGCTGTGCCGGAGCCGACTGCTGTGCCGGAGCCGACTGAGGCACCGTCTACTGAACCCGAAACGCGCACCGCTCACGGTGCTGCTGAAAAGACCACCATTACCGCAATGGCTGTCTTTACCTGCACTGATAAGAACTGCGCAAGCGCTCAGTTCGTGGATGCAACTGTAAAGCAGACCAGCGGCGTTACCACCGCTGCTGTCAACTTCAACGGCAAGGACTACACCGCCAAGTTCGGCGAGAAGAACGGCTGGGTTGAAGAAAACGGCAAGAAGTACTGGTACGAAAACGGCGTGAAGCAGGGTACCACCGGCCGCGGCAAAGAGATCTATGATCCCGATTCCGACGCTTGGTACTGGCTGGATGCTGTCCAGGGCGGCGCAATGACCGTCAGCAAGGACGTTTACCAGGAATCCGCCGCCGGCCAGTGGGCTGATAAGCCCGATGGCACCGGCAAGTGGGTCCGTTACGATGCACAGGGCCACATGATCAAGGGCTGGAGCGCTGACAAGCGTTACTATTTCGACCCGATCTATGGCACCATGGCTAAGGGCGATGCAGTCATCGATGGCCGCACTTATCACTTTGATAAGAACACCGGCGTTCTGCAGTAATCCCACAGCCGAACAATGAGCTGTAATCAGCCCATTAACCTCTAAATAAAAATGCCGCAGCAGATGTAATAGTCTGCTGCGGCATTTTTGTATTTGTGGGCATAGGTTCGGTGAAATATTTGCCAGGCCAGTAGGGCGGGTGACCCCACGATTGTGGTGGCTCCCCTGGAGGGGAGCTGGACGCGAAGCGGCCTGAGGGGTGGTTCCTTGCCGCAAACCTAAGGCAACACCGCACAATTCCCGCCTTACGGCTTAAGCACCGCTCCGGCGGCT
>ENA-ORTI01001901-ORTI01001901.1-human-gut-metagenome-genome-assembly--contig:-NODE-1901-length-19882-cov-2.724063_pt1 | contig 19882 bp, 19 predicted proteins | sample MGYA00242071_ERZ509191 | MGnify/ENA primary metagenome ERZ509191 (study PRJEB26280, sample SAMEA2338832) | human gut metagenome | biome: human gut; feature: human-associated habitat; material: faeces...
CAAATCTTTCCACCAGTTTTCCAACGCCAAATACCAGAAGGACCACTAAAAGGATACAGCAAAGTCCAATAAGAACATTTTTCAGGCGCCTGTTCCTTCTGCGCCTTCTAAGGGCACCGGATCTGCTCCTTCCACTGGAATATCTTCCTCTCCCTGCGCTTCTCCTGCTTCTGTTTACAGGTCTGTTTCCCATATTACTAACCTCTTTTACTGTCTGTACTGCCAAAACCGCCGTTTCTCTGTTCGCTGCAGTCATCATCTTCTGTAATTCCAAATGGGAAGAAAATTCCCTGGGCAAATCCTGCACCTTCTGAGAGTTCTACGGTCTTGTCTTCCTTTGTATCATTGGTCAGTTTGATAAAAATATGACCCTCATTATCAGAGAAGAAATAGTCACTGTCAATGATGCCAACTGTATTATTTAACTGCAGACGGTACTTAAATCCAAGGCTGCTTCTTGGGAATACAGCAAGTACCCAGCCCTCATTCATCTCTGCACGGATGCCTGTAGGGATCTTAACGATCTCACCCGGACGGATGGTCACAGCTACCGGTGTATAAAAATCATAACCTGCGGATCCTGCAGTTGCCCTTGCAGGCAGACGGATCCCTTCATAAATTCTTTTGATCTCTTCTGTTTCAATGGGACCGAAGGTATCTTTCCAGTCACCTTCAAACTGTTCATAACTTACTTTATGAAATTTTGCAATTCTTTCCATGTGTGTGTTTACTCCTGTCTTTCTATGCTGCTTTTCTTCTTTTCATTACTCCTGGTAAAGACGGACCTCTCCTGCGCGAAGGGATGCTTTTACATCGATCACACGTTGGTTGGCACTGCCTTTCCAGTGAAGATTATTGTCTTTTTCTTCGATCTTAAATTTCCCGTCTACGATCACATCTATATTGGAAAGAAATGACAGATGGCAGATCTCTTCCCATTCATAACCGGTATACAGCCAGATGGTCTTATCTGGAAATTTTTCCCGGATCTCTTTTGCAAGTGCCCCGATCTCTTCCCTGTTTTCCAGATGAAGGGGATCGCCGCCGCTGAAAGTCACACCGGAAACATAGTCTTTTTTCAGTTCTTCAAATAATTCTTCTTTTGCCTGCTCATCAAAAACCAGTCCGCCATTAATATCCCATGTAACAGGATTATGGCACTGAGGACAATGATGGCTGCAGCCTGCCACCCAAAGCACAGTCCGCAGCCCTTCTCCATTGAGCATATCGTCTTTCGTTATGTTATGGTAACGCATATCTTACTTCTCCAGTTCTGAGGTACAATGTGGACACCGAACTGCCTTAATGGGAATCATGCTCTTGCAATATGGGCATTCTTTCTCTGTAGGCGCTTTTGGTGCTTCCGAAGCCTTTCCAATTTTTTCCAGTTTATTGATCGCCTTGATGACCATAAATACAACAAAAGCCATCAGCAAGAAATTGATCGCCTGGGTGATAAAAGAACCATAATTAATGGTAGCTGTCACTTCATTGGCTGCCGGCCGTTCAGGAAGAGGCTGTTGACCAGGTCGTTGCAGCCTTCGTCCTTGCCCGCCTTGGAAAAATCGATCTTTCCAGTGAAAATACTTAATACCGGCATAAAAATATCATTTACAAGGGAATTAACGATTGATGTAAATGCACTGCCAATGATCATACCTACGGCCAGATCGATCATGTTGCCCTTTAATGCAAACGCTTTGAATTCTTCCAAAAACTTTTTCATCTGTCCCGCCTCCATTTTCATTTACAGTAATGCTGTTGGTATCAGTCTATCATAATCCAGGGGATTTTTCCACTTGATTTTCCTGTATGTGCTCTGTATGCACTATTTAATGCATAATTTATACACTCTTTTTCAAGCTAATGTTTTTTGTGTTACTGGGATAAAATACTAATATAATCGTACTTGACAGAAGGAGAAGCTATGAGTTTTGAACTGGACCGCATAGAGGAGCTGTGTAATGACCGTGGTTGGAGCCATTACCGCCTTGCAAAGGAAATGGATATTTCCCCAAACAGCATAGGAAATCTTTTCCTCCGCACCACTGTGCCCAGTATTCCTACACTCCGCCATATATGCCAGGTATTCGGTATCTCCATGGGAGAGTTTTACAGTACAGACGGCAGCCAGACGATCTTAAACAAGCAACAGAAATATGTACTTGACCTTTATAACCAGCTTGGTCCGTCTAATAAAATCCGGGCAGAATCTTATCTGGAAGGATTGGCTGACGGGTCTTATCGGAAGAAAAGGAATAAAAAAGAGAAAGAAAAAGACAGCCGATGATTTTGTCGGGCTGTCTTTTTCTTGTGTACTTTTGTTCGTGTACGGTCCACTCGCAAACACGCGCTAGCGTGCTCTACTGTCTGCTATCGCAGACGGATCGTTCGTTAGACTCGCAAACACGCGCTACCGCGCTCCACCGCCTGCTATCGCAGGCAGTTTGCTCGTTGATGACGCAAGAAAAACAAATGCCGCCTTTTCGGCGGCGCTTGTTTTTCTTCTGCGTTCATCACATGCTTACTCTCTCTGCGATCTCGGCCATTTTGGATTCGTTTAGTCTTGTATCGCCTTTGACCCTTGAATAACTTAAATATCCGTTCATTCTGTCGATCTTCGTCAGGTTTTTGCTGCCGCAGGCCGGGCAGACATCCATTTCCAGTTCTTCGTGGCCGCAGTCATCACAGTAAGCCAGTGACAGGTTTACGCCTTCGTAAAATCCCATTCTCATGGCTCTGCGCACCAGGGTGCGGATGGCTTCTTTATTGTAGCTGATGGGGTATTTTACATACTGGATCTTGCCGCCGTTGCTTAACTCCCAGAAACGGTATTCCAGATCCTGTTTTTCAATCGGGGTGATATCTTCGGTTACGTGGCAGTGGAAGCCGTTGCTTACATACTCTCTGTCAGATACATTTTCAATAATGCCGTATTTTTTACGGAACTGCTTTACCTGCAGGCCGCAAAGGTTCTCTGCCGGTGTTGCATAGATGGCATAGAGATTGCCGTCTTCTTCTTTAAACTCATCGATCTTTTTATTGATATGCTCCAATACTTCCAGTGCAAACTGACCGTCTTCTACTAAAGACTTCTTATTATACAGCTGCTGCAGCTCATTAAACGCTGTAATACCAAAGGAAGCAGTAGCAGTTTTTAATAATGGTTTTATTTTGTCGTGAAGACCTAAATGGCCGCCGTAAAATCCGCCTTCACAGTATGCCAGCGGATTGGTAGAAGCTTTCATCTCACCTAAGTATGCATAGGTACGGATATGGATCCTTCTGATCAGTTCCAGATAGTAATCTAAAACCTCATAAAAATCACGGTTTTCCTGTCTTGCCTTTGCCAGAATCATAGGAAGATGAAGGCTGACTACACCGATATTAAAACGTCCTTCAAATACGGGCTCGTCTTTGTCATCTGCCGGATGCATGCCCCCTCTTTCATACCACGGTGACAGGAACGCACGACAGCCCATTGGAGAGATGATCTTTCCGTATTTTTTGTACATGCTGGCAATATAGCCTTCTCCTGTAAGGGAAAGCCAGTCCGGATACATGGTCTTGCTGGAGCAGTCAATACCTGCCTCAAATACATCCTCTAACTCACCGCCTGGTCCGTGAAGCTTTTCATCATAGAGAAATACCACTTTCGGGAACAGTACCGGCTTTTTGTGGCCTGCTTTTCCCTGTCCACCTTTTCGCACTTTTAACATGGTCATGGTCGCCATTTTTGCAAAGCGGCTGGTTCCTGTACCTGCAGTCATTGTGATAAACGGATAGTCACCGCGGCTGGAAGAAACGGAGTTAAACTTGTATTCCCATCCCTGAAATCCCTGTTCCATATCTCTCTGTACATCTGCCCAGGCAACTTCTTCTACTTTTTCTTCCGGCAATCCCAATTTTCCGTACTTTTCAAGATATTTTGCATAAGACTTTTCTGCATAAGGCGCCAGGATATTCTCCACACTTGGCACTGTAAAACCGCCATACTGCTGGCTGGCTGCACTTAAAACAATATCACCGATCACGTCAAAGGCTACATCCAGTGTTTTCGGCTCATTGTACCACAGATTTCCCATTTCAAAACCGCCGGTAAGCACAGATTTTACATCAAAGAGACAGCAGTTCATAGTATCTCTTCTGGCAGACATATCGTGAATGTAGATATAACCTTCCCTGCACGCCTGCAGTTCTTCTACTGTCATAAAAAACTTCTGATAAAGGGATTTATTCAGCTCATTAAAGATCAGACTGCGCTTGGTGGAAACCAGAGCACTGTCTGTATTGCTGTTTTCCTTATCTCCAATGTACATAATGGACTGGCTTTTCTTGTATACATCATCCAGCATCCGCACAAAATCCTGCTTATAATTGCGGTAGTCCCGGTAACTTTTTGCAACCAGCGGATTGACCTTTTCCAGCGCTCCTTCTACAATGTTGTGCATCTGAGCGATGGGGATCAGTTCCTGGTCCATCTCCTCTGCCTTTTCTTCCACAAATTCACAGATAAAATTCCGCTCTGCCCTTGAAAATGTGATCATGGCTCTCTCTGCTGACTTGCTGATAGCAGAAAGCACCTTCTGCACATTAAAATCTTCCCTGGTACCGTCTTTTTTTACAACCTTTATCTTACTGCAGTCCATTCTTTCACCTTTCCTGTCTGTTTTTTTGCTTGTATACTATATATTGTGTTTCATTTATCTTTTATATACTATATATCTTTTCTCGCGTATGTTATCGTATCATGCCTGTTTCCGTCCGTCAAGACCCACGTTTTCACTATTTTCTTGAAAATAATAACTATAAAAGATATAATGTAAGGAGCAAACCGTCTGCGATAGCAGACAGTGGAGCGCGATAGCGCGGGGTTTGTGAGTTTACTGAGCAAAACAAAAAACGAGTAAGGAGACAACATGCTGATCACCTATCTGACTGCTACCGCCTGTGCAGTTGCTGCCATATGCCTTGGCAGATCAGAATATGAAAAGAAGGCTCTGTCTGTGGAGGAAATGAACCTTTATAGTGACAAAGTATCCAAAGACCGTACCTTTATTTTTCTGTCCGATCTCCATGAAAACACCTTTGGACCGGACAATGAAAAACTGATCCGGGCTATTGATAAAATACGGCCGGATGCTATCTTAAACGGCGGCGATCTTATTGTCACAAAAGGAAAACATGCAAAGACCAGGCATGCCCTTTCCCTTATAAAAGAACTTGCCACCCGCTATCCTGTTTACTGCGGGGAAGGAAACCATGAAAACCGGATCGACTGGGAGCCGGAAACTTATGGTGTATCCGGAAGCCAATACCGGAAGGAATTAAAAAAAGCAGGGGCTATCTGCCTGAAAGACCAGTCTGCCTTATTTGACCATGAGATAGAAATAACAGGACTGGATCTGGATCATCCATTTTATGGAAAAGCATTGTTCCATCCTCTTCCTTCCATGCCTTCTGATTACATAGAAAAAAAAGCTGGAAAAGCGGACCCGGATCATTTTCAGATCCTGTTAGCCCACTCTCCTTTATATTTCGATGCCTGTGCAAAATGGGGCGCTGATCTTACCCTGTCAGGCCATTTTCACGGAGGGACCATACGGCTTCCCGGACTTGGCGGTGTTATGACCCCTCAATATCAGTTTTTCCTTCCCTGGTGCGCCGGGATCTTTGAAAAACAGGGGCATTACATGGCAGTAAGCCGCGGTCTTGGAACCCATTCCATCAACATACGTTTAAACAACCGGCCACAGCTTTTAGTGATCCGCATCTGTCACCCAAAAGAGGGAAGCTGTGCAAAGCCCACCCTGAAAAGGATATTATAAAATGGAAACCATTACCTATAAACTGGAGCATTTTGAAGGTCCTCTGGACCTGCTCCTTCATTTGATTGAGAAAAACAAAGTGGATATCTACGATATTCCCATTGTAGAGATCACCGCCCAGTATCTGGAATATGTGCGTAACATGGAACGGGAAGACTTAAACCTCGTCAGCGAATTCCTTGTTATGGCAGCCACACTGTTAGATATTAAAGCAAAAATGCTCCTTCCAAAAGAGGTGGATGAAGAAGGAGAAGAAGTGGATCCCCGTGCAGAGCTGGTAGCCCGCCTGTTAGAATATAAACGCTATAAGATACTGGCAGAAGAACTGGCAGACCGTGAGGAAAACGCTGCCGGTCATTTTTACAAGGCATCTTCTCTTCCGCCGGAAGTAGCTAAATACCGGCCGCCTACAGATTTAGATGAACTGCTTGATGGTCTTACCCTTGCAAAATTACAGCGTATTTTTGAGCAGGCAATGAAGCGCAAAGAATACAAAGTAGACCCCATCCGAAGCAAATTCGGCACCATTCACCGGGAACCGGTCAGTCTGGAACAGAAGATCACCTCTGTTATGGATTATGCAAGAAAAGCCCGCCGTTTCAGTTTCCGCCAGCTTCTTGAGAAACAGACGGATAAACTGGAAGTAGTCGTTACATTTTTAGCGGTTCTTGAATTAATGAAAATTGGAAAGATCCATTTAACCCAGGAAGAAACTTTCGGGGAAATGGACATTGAGACCATAGAACCGGAAGGTCAGGAAGAAGACTTAAACTTAGAGCAGGTAAGCGACCTTGTGTAGCGCCGCAATCCCCGGCTGCCACACAACAGATATCTGCCCCAGGAGGACATAAATTGGAAGAATTAACCATAGACAATACACCTGTAACCAACGAAAAAGACCAGGAAGCCGTTATTGAAGCCGTCCTGTTTACCATGGGCAGCGCCGTAGAATTAAAACAGCTGGCTACTGCCATCGGACAGGATAAAGAAACAGCAAAAGCAGCGGTGGAACGGCTGATGAAACGCTATCAGACCGGCAAACATGGCATGGAAATCTTACAGTTAGAAGACAGCTACCAGATGTGTACCCAGTCAAAATACTACTCCAACCTGATCCGTATTGCCTCTGCCCCTAAAAAGCAGGTGCTTTCTGATATTGTTTTAGAGACACTTTCCATCATTGCCTACCGTCAGCCTGTGACCAAGCTGGAGATTGAGAAGATCCGCGGCGTCAAATCGGACCACGCAGTCAACCGTCTGGTGGAATACAACCTGGTTTATGAGGCAGGCCGTTTGGATGCACCGGGACGTCCGGCGCTCTTCGCCACTACGGAAGAATTTATGCGCCGCTTCGGCATTGGTACCTTAAGCGATCTTCCAAATATGGATCCGGAACAGGAAGACGAGATCCGGACAGCAGTGGAAGAAGAACTTAAGTTTAAATTAGAAGAACTTGGAAGTTCCAATGCAACCGAAGAGGCGCAGGAACTGTTGGAAGCTGCTGTAACAAAGGAACAGGAGCAGGAAAAAGAATAGGAGGCTTACCATGATCACTTACCAACGTTTATGGGAAACAATGAAAAAGCGGGGCATTACCCAGTATCATCTGATCAAACGTGAGAAATTCAGTGCCGGACAGATCGGACGTCTGAAAAATAACCAGACCGTTTCCACCCAGACTTTAGATACCCTGTGCCGGCTGCTCTCCTGCCGCATTGAAGATATTGTTACCTACATACCCGATGGCGGAGAACATTTGCCTGACCCAGAGCCGGATCAGACCAGCCCGGTTCCTTCTAAAAAAGTCACCAAAAGTGAAAAGCCGGATAAAAGTGACAAAACGGAAAAAAGCGATAAAAAGAATAAAAAGAAGAGCAAAAAGAAAAATAAAGACAAAGATAAGAAACAGGGAGACTGATGAATACGTCAGCCTCCCTTTACAAATTTTGTAGGTGATTTTAAGGTATATTTCTTAAATACAGAGCAGAAATGTTTATAATCGGAAAATCCCACTGCTTCTGAGATCTCACTGATCCGGTATTCTTTGGTGTTTAACAGGGTGATCGCCTGCTGTACCCGGTATTTGTTCAGGAAATCAAGGAAGGTCTGTCCTGTGATCTCTTTAAACTTACGGCTTAAATAGCTGGCGCTGACTCCCATTTCTTCGGAAATGGACTCAATACTCAGCTTCTCTCCATACCGCGTCCGGATGGCTTCCAACAGCTTTGAAACATAACCATTTTCTGAACGGTCCAGTTTCATATAATATTCCAGGTTCAGGTTGCCGCCTTCTAACTCTGCCTGTTCCATGGCATATTCTACCTGACGCACGCTGGTGATCTCTTCTCCCAGTTTTTTCATGATCTGGGCCAGCTTTTCTTCATCTACCGGCTTTAACAGATACTCGCAGACTCTTGCCTCAATAGCCCTTCTGGCATAGTCAAACTCTGCATAGCTGGTAAGAAGGATGCTTTTAAACTTTACTTTTTCTGATGCCTTCTGTATCATTTCAATACCATCCATAAAAGGCATACAGATATCAGCGATCACCACATCCGGCTTGTACTCCAGGATCCGTTCATAGCCTTCCTGTCCATTGGAAGCCTCTGCCACTACCACACAGTCCATGGAAAGCCAGTCTATGGTAAATACAAGACCCTTTCGTATCATGTCCTCATCTTCCACTATCATTACCCGAAGCATCGTTATTATCCCCCTGTACTGAATGCACATTTTTTTCTGCTACTGCCGGAAGTGTGACTACCAAAGTGGTTCCATGGCCTTCCAGGCTGCGTATTTCCACACCATAAGGATATCCATAGAGAAGCTGGATCCTGCGGTGTATATTATAAAGTCCGGAATGTCTTCCCGGCGCTTCTTTCTGGTTCATAAGAGCACACAGTTTTTCAACCATAGCAGCACTCATTCCCACTCCGTCATCCCGGCAGATCATCATCAGTTTTTCCTCATGGATGTATGCCTTTAACTCTACATGAAGATTTAACTGATTGCCAAAGCCATATTTTACAGAATTTTCGATCATAGGCTGCAACACCAGCTTTGGGATCAGACATTGCATACACTCCGGCGCAATATCGATCTTATATTCAAACCTGCTTCCAAAACGCATTTCCAGAATGGACAGATAATTATTTAAATGTCCCAGGTCCTCTTCCAAAGTAACCTGCTCCCTGCTGCCATCCAGGCTGTAACGCAAAAGCTTGGATAATGAAAATACCATGCGTTCTGCAGTTGCAGGTTCCAGTTTGCACATATACCGGATATTTTCCAGTGTATTATAGAGAAAATGGGGATTAAACTGGGATTCCAGCTGCTTTGTCTGGGCCAGAGCCAGAAGTTCTGTCATTTTCTGGTTGTTCTCCATCTGCTCTTTCAGGCTGGTAATGGTCTCATTGTAGGCTTCCGCGATCATCTTAAATTCATTGTCACGGTCAATAGCTCCTGTCCGTTCCAGATTTCCCTGTCTGGCAAGTTCCATTCCATCTAACAGTTTATACAGATCTTCCGTCTTTCGCTCTGTCACCTGTTTGGACTGGAACAGTACCCAGGCAGTCATCAAAAGCAGGGCCACTGCTACCAGTATACCAGCAAAGACCAAAGATGTAAGCACATTTTGCACATCGGACATAACATAAATATGAAAACGGCCGTTTTCCAGGTTATTTTCTGATGTAAAATAAGTCTTCTGGTCCAAGCGCATGTAAGCTCCTGCTTCTTTTACTGCCGGCCGTACCTGATTGCTGTCTGTAAGGAACAGGCCATTATTGCAAAAATACGCCCAGCCATAGCGGTCTGTCACTGCCACCTGTTCTCCTGACCGGGCAAGGGTCCTTAAAAGCCCGCTTCCCGGAACTGCAAGAATGATATAACGTCCGTTTCCATCTTCTGAACCTACCCAGCGCCCGAAAACAGCTGTACTTGCCCCGCTATCCCAGCCATTCATCAGCCGGAAGGCCGTTTGTCCCGGTCTGGCATCCATAGCTGCATAAATTCCCCACTCTACTTCCTGTCTCTTGTTAAGATAAGAGGGCAGTTTCTCTTTATTCGATAAAAGCAGCCTTCCTCTCTGGTCTACTAAATACAGTTCCGGTTCATATCCCGCCTGTTCAGAGATCCCATAAAAGATCTGGAAAATGCGGTTTCGCTCCAGTACATAACCTGGGCCCGATACTGCCTGAGGAAGTTCTGCCAGCGTTTCAATCCCCTGTTCACAGCTTTCCACTGTCTGTTTTACCCGTCCAGTCACATAAGCCAGATAGTCCCGGTTGGCCCGTTCTCTCCCATGAAGCAGAACTGCCATAAAAAGAATCCCGCAGAAAAATGTAAACAGCGCTGCTGGAAGGATGGCATAAATGGCAAACATCCGCCATAATTCATCCCGAAAATAACGTTCCCGTTTCATTTCCCGGACACCTCCCTGAAAATATCTACAAACCTGTTCTGCCACTGCTCCTTCTTTTCATTGACCAGTGCTTCATCCGCTGTGATCATATGAATCTCCTCTTTATCCGGAAGATAGGCAGCTGCTTCTACATCCTTTCGCACAGAGCGGCGGTCCAGGCTGTCTGCGATCACAGTCTGGGCAGCTTTTCCTGTAACAAAATCCACATATTCTTCTGCCTCTTTTTTATGTTTGCTTCCTTTTACGATACATACCACATCCGGAGTAGAAATAACTCCCTCTTTCATGTAAACCAGCTTTACAGGCGCGCCCTTTGACACATAACCGGCACCGCCTTCTTCAAAGGTAAGACCTGCTGCGTATCGTCCCTCTGCCACTCCCTGATAAACTTCTGAGGAACTTTTTAAAAGCACACCATCCAGATTTTCACAAAACTTTCTTACATAATCCCAGCCTTTTTCCGGATCACCATCTCCCATAGCATAAAGCATGTTGATCAGATGCTCACTGGCAGATGAAGAAGTGCACGGGTCGCACATGGCGATCTTTCCCTTTAACCGTTCATCTAACAGGTCTTCATATCCCTGGATCTTCATACCTCCAAGAAGATTGGTATTGACCATAAGCACACTGGGGATGTCTGTAAAACGGGTCATATTTCCCTCTTTGTTTTTAAATTCCTCCCGGACATATTCTTCATTTTCACTGATATAAGGCTCAAATATGTCTTTTCCTGCTCCCGCTGTATATAGAGAACCGCCCCAGAACACATCACATACCGGCTCGTCCCCTTCTTTCGCCCACTTTAAAAGTTCTCCGGTTCCCCCGGTACGCACCTGTACAGGAATTCCTGTCTGGGACTCAAATTCAGATACGATCGGGTTAATAAAATCCAAAGGATGAGGGCTGTATACAACCAGGCTGTCTGTATCCATTTCAGCGCTTCTTCCCCGGTTTTTCACAGCATGTAACCCACTGCATCCAAAAAGGCAAAAGGATAGGGAAGCTGCCATCACTGCCAGACGTAATAAATGTATTCTTTTATTTTTGTGACCTTTTTCAAACATTCCCTATCCCCTCTTTCATCCTATTCAAATGATCTCTTTCTTCTCACCGTCTGCCGGCAGCCGGATCTGGATGGTCGTTCCATTTTCTCCGCTTGTAACGGTAAGTTTCGCCCGGTCTCCATAAAGCATTTTCAGACGTTCTATGATATTTGGAACTCCGATATTGCGAAATACTTTCTTCCGGTCCTTTTCATCCGGCTCTGTCCGTTTTCCTTTTGTCAGCCTTTCTACTGCCTCTTCATCCATTCCGATCCCATTATCTTCCACTGACAGGATCATTTCTGAAAGTTTTCCCTGTTCATCCCTGATCCCCTTTGCAGACAGGCAGACAATAAACAATTCGTCCATTCCCCGCATACCGTGGACGAAGCTGTTTTCCACGATCGGCTGCAGCAGCATAGTTGGTATCTCCACACTTTTCAGTTCCTGGGGATAGTCCAGACGGATCTCAATATTGCTGCCTCTGATATTTTTATAAATATCAATAAAACACTGCAGCAGTTCAAATTCTTTTTCCAGGGCAATAAACTGATGATCTGAATATTTTGTGATATTGCGGAAATATTTTCCAATGAGCTGTACAATGCGGCTGACTTCCGGTGTATGGTTCACCTTTGCAATGGCATTGATAGTCTCCAGACTGTTATAGATAAAATGGGGATTGATCTGTGTATGGAGAAAACGGTACTTGTAATCCACTGCCTCCATTTTTGCGCTGTTTTTCTGCGCCTCTGCCTGCACCAGCTCTTCGATCAGCTTCTTATTCTGCAGGGACATTTCATTAAAACGTCTGGCTATTTTTCCAATGTCATCATTCATATAGACCGGTGCCTGGATGCCGATCTCACCTTTTGCCGCATTCTGGATGGTATCTGAAAGGGCATTGATCTGTCGGCTTACTTTTCTGGTAAGATACTGCATTAATATACAGCCACAAATTAAAGTGACTACTGTAAGAACTGCCGCAACGATCTGTACTTTCAGGCGCATATGATAAATGCTGCTGATGGGCGTAATACCGATCACACTCCATTCACTGTTTTTTATACTGTTTTCTACAATATAATAGGATTGTCCGGCTATCTTCTGATACCCGTTTTCCAGCCCATCTTCCCGGATCTTGTCTGCCAGTTCTTCACTGTTTGTCTCCACATGGACGCAGTTTTGGTCCCTGTCGTAAAATACAAGTCCGATCCCCTGACTTAAGACTTCTGCCAGTTTAAAAGCCCGGTCCTTGATCCGCACGATCAGATATCCTTCATGTTTTAATGTACTTCTCTGCCTGACACTGTGCATCAGATAAATACGGTTATCTTCATCTGAGATCCATACATACCCGTTTTTCATGGTATTTTTTTTATAATTCTCCAAAGCATCCTGGGAAAATGTACGTATCTCGCCTTTGTTTTTTCCTATCTTCTCAATGGTATCACAGGTATAGCCACCATCTGTAACCAGACAGGCATAATCAAAATATGTATTTTCCGCAACGATCTGGTTTAAACGGTATTTCAGTTCTCTCTTTTTATAATCACTTTTATCTGCATCACAGGCTGCTATACTGTCCGGGATCTGAAACATGGTAATATTATTAAACAGCTGTTTTTCTGTATCAGACACCCGCCGGTTAAAATCGATCCCGGCCTGCTGGCTGATCACGGTAAGATTATCAATATTATTGCGCACCAGGATCCTGGTACAGTAATCCGTAAGCACAAACACAGCTACTACAATACAAAATACCAAACTGAACCCAAATACAAAAAACAGTTTTTTCTGAAACGGCAGGTCTTCATATCTTTTTAACTGGTTCATTGACAATTTCCTTTTTTCATTCTGTATTCACTGGGTGTCATATGCACATTTTTGCGGAAAGCATTATAAAAACTGATATAGTTTTCATATCCCACTGCTATGGATATTTCATCAATGGTCATTCTGGTATCATCTAAAAGTTTTCTTGCTATATTTAACTTTTCCTGGATCATATGCTGCTGGAATGTGATCCCCGTTTCTTTCTTTATGATCGTAGAAAGATAATTGGGGCTGACTGCCAGTTCTTCCGCCACAGTTTCCAGCCTCAGGCTTTCCAGACAGTGATTTTTTATATATCTTACTGCCAGCAGTACCAGTTCTGACTTTCCGCTGCTTTTTTCCCGGATCTCGTCAATCTTTGCCAGAAACGTCTTTAACCAGCTGGCAAACATTTTCTGTGAAGTAATACCTGCCACCTCAAAGGACAGATGATCCAATTCCCCTCTCCAGGTCTTGTGTTCCTCCATAATACGGCCGCAAAAGAAAAGAGCCATGATCTGTATGGCAACATAGCTTCCTGAGGTACACATAAGGAATTCTTCGATGATCCGTTCATAATCTTCCATTCCTTTTATACTGTCTGCAAGGCGGAGGGCATTTTCCTGCAGATCAGAGACCTGCATATGATTTTCTTTTTTACTTTTCTTCAGAAGATCCTCATATGCCTCTAAATATAACGAATAGAAGGAAGCTGTCTCCTCTTTCTCACTGCTGATACCAAGGGCAGACAGTTCCTCCAACGTGGTTAACTTCTCTTTTAATTTTTCTATTTCTGCCTGCCAGCCACTGTTTTCCCTTTTTTCCGTGACTAACAGGATGATCCGTTCTTCTGTTACAATGGAATAAGCATTTCCGGAAGATAATAAAGTCAGTGTTTCAACACGCTCCAAAAGGGCCTTGGATGGCTCTCCTTTCAGAGCGCCGATCATCACCAAGCCCCTTTTTACTGGTTCCTTTTCACTTTCTGTGATATTGCCCACCGTATCATCCCGGTGGTTTGTGATGGCTACTGTCATCATTGCCTTTACTGTATTGATCTTCTGGTTTTCCAGGCTGTGCTTTTTATCCAGCTTACGCACAGCCCGCTTCAAACTGTCATTTAATTCCTCATCATCAATGGGTTTTAAAATATAATCAAATACAGCCAGTTTAATGGCGCGGGATGCATACTGGAATTTATCATATCCCGTGATCACGATTATGATCCTGTCTTCTGCCTTACCGGACTCCTCCACCATGGTAAATCCATCCAGATATGGCATATTAATATCACTGATGATAATATCCGGATCCGTTTTCTCGATCAGCTCTTTACCGCTTCTTCCATCATAAGCAGTTCCCGCAAGTTCGATCCCCAAATTTTCCCATTCAATGGAATATTCAAGGGAAAGAACCGTATTTTTATTATCGTCGATCAAAACTGCTTTATAGGCCATATTTTCTCCCTTTATCCTGTCATCACCCTTTTACTGCTCCCATCATTATACCACCTACCACATACTTCTGCATACTGAAATATACGATCAGGATCGGTAATGTCGCCAGGATAAAAAAGGCAAATGCAAGGTTCAGATCGGAAGTATATTCATTAAAGTAAGCCATCTGGGCAAGGATCAGTGTTCTGGCAAACGGCTTTCTTAAAAGGATGATGGCTGTTGTATAATCATTCCATACAAACAGTGTGTTTAATACCAGCTGGGTTGCATTTACCGGCTTCATTAACGGGAAAACAACTTTCCAGAACATTTTAAAACGGTTACATCCATCGATCCTTGCTGACTCTTCCAGATCTAAGGGGATCGCCTTCACAAAACCGGTCACTACCAGGATGCTGATAGGGATCTGCAGTCCGGTCCTTGCGATCACAAAGCCTAAATTGGAGTTTGTAAGGTTCAGTTTGAAAAAGTTAATATAAAATGGAAGCATGATACACTGGATCGGGATCAGCATACCGGATATAAAAATAAGATAGATCCATTTATATACCCTGGTCGTATATCGTGCCAGCACATAAGCTGCCATGGATGTGATCAGCATCAGAAGGACCACTACCGGCACCGTAGTCAGGATACTGTTTTTATATCCTGTAAGGAACTGGTCATTTTCCGTGATCACACGCTGGAAATTCATCAAGGTAGGATGTGTCGGCCATGCCAGGCGGTTGATCGTAAGGTCATTTTTATTTTTCAGCGCATATACGATACTGATATAAAAAGGTGAGATCACGACCAGCATGACACATGTGATCAGAACTTTCTGTATTACAGATAATAAATGTCTTTTTTTCGTAGTTCCCATTATTGATCCACCTCCAGTTTAGCTCCTATGGATGTAATGCACTGGGTAATGACCACCAGCACTACGGTTATGATGATCGCTGCTGCCTGACCAATGCCTGCCTTGTTAAAGCCAAATATGTAATCATATACATACATGGATACAGTCTGTGCTGCCTCCATATTTCTTGCTACTGCCATTGGATAATCAAAACATTTAAGGCCCCAGGCGATCAGCAGTGTCACATTAGAAACGATCGCCGGAAGGATCAGGGGGAAGGTGATCAGTCTTGTTCTCTGCCACCAGGTAGCGCCGTCTACTTTTGCTGCCTCATAATATTCTCCGGAAATAGACTGAAGCCCAGCCAGATAGATCAGCATGCAGTAACCCATATCTCTCCAGATGGCGATAATGGCCATAGCCGGAACTACCTGGGAAGAAAGTCCCAAAGGACTCATTTTCTGAAACAGAGGAGAATATACATCTGTAAATACATAACTCCATACGATAGCACCACTGGTAAGGGCTACTGTAAATGGAATAAACATAATGGTCCTTGCCAGGTTATTAAACCTGGAAGATCTTGATAGCATCAGTGCTAATGCCAGTCCCAGCACATTGGCCCCGATCACATAGATAACGGTAAACTGGACGGTATGAAAAAATGCCTGCTGGAAATACTTGTTTGTGATCAGTTCCATGTAGTTTCTCAGACCTACAAAATCATAACTCTGGCTCACTACACTGGCACGGTTTGTAAATGAATAAGGAATACCCTGTATAAATGGAACGATCACTACAAAACAGTACAACAACATGGCGGGAAAAAGAAATAAGAAATTCCCTGCATGAGTTCGCAACTTCTTCACCAATCTTTTCTGTTTCATTATCTTTTCCCCGCCTCTCTTTTTATTCCTGCTTGATCACTTACTGCTCTTTGGAGATCTGGTCGATCAGATCCAGTTCTTCTTTTGTAAATGTTGTATGTCCCACAATTCCAATATTACTTAATATCTGCTCCGGCTTAGACGCACCGATAAGTACACTGGTAACATCACTGTCTTTTAACAGCCAGGAAAGTGCCATCTGTGGAAGGCTCTGTCCTCTTTCTTTTGCAAGAGCATCCAGCTTCTTAATCTTTTCGATCTTTTCCGGAGTAATGTCTGATGCATGGAGAAATCTTCCGTCTCTTGCCACACGGCTGTCAGCTGGGATACCGTTAATGTATTTTTCTGATAACATTCCCTGTGCCAGAGGACTGAAGCAGATCAGACCCATTCCTGACTCACGGGCATAATCTTTTAAGCCATTTTTCTCCACTGTACGATCAAAAATGTTGTAACGGTTCTGATTGATGATCAGCGGCAGGTGGATCTCTTTTGCAATCTCTAATGCCTTCTTTGCATGTTCCCCGTCATAATTAGAAATTCCTGCATACAGTGCTTTTCCGGAGCGGACGATCTGATCTAAAGCCAGGATCGTTTCCTCTAATGGTGTCTCCGGGTCCATCCTGTGATGGTAGAAAATATCCACATAGTCTAACTGCATTCTCTTTAAAGACTCATCCAGGCTGGCAATGAGATATTTTCTGGAACCCCAGTTTCCGTAAGGGCCATCCCACATGTCATATCCGGCTTTTGTACTGATGATCAGTTCATTTCTGTATGGACGTAAAAAATCACGCATGATCCGTCCAAAGTTTTCCTCTGCAGATCCGTAGATCGGGCCATAGTTATTTGCCAGGTCAAAATGAGTAATACCATTGTCAAAAGCTGTAAAGCAAAGGTTCTTCATCATGTCATAGTTATCTTTGGAACCGAAATTGTGCCACAGTCCTAAAGATACTGCCGGAAGTTTCAGTCCGCTTTTGCCGCAGCGATTGTACTGCATGGTCTCATATCTTTTTCTGTCTGCCTTATATTCATCAACGTAATACATAAAATTCTCCTTTTTATATCTATACTTTTTAAGAACTTATCAGAGCTTTCTTGCTGCGTCTACGATCCATTTAATGCGTTCTTCCGGAAGTTCATCATGGATGCTGCAGTCCGGTCCGATAATATAGCCTCTCTTGCCGCTTGCCTCAACCAGACGTTTTACTTCTGCCTCGATTTCTTCTTTTGTTCCTGTGTAGATCAGACTTCCCGGCCGGTTGTCAAAGCCGCCCCATACAGTCCGTCCGAATTTTTCTTTTGCTTCTTTTACATCCAGACCTTCAATATATCTTGCCCAGCTTACTACTGCTGTCTTATAGTCCGCCCAGTCCTCTAAGCGGTTTGGAATACCTTCCCATCCACAGCAGTGGAGCACGTTCATATCACTTAATGTATTGGCATAATCTAAAACTTCTTTCTCCGGCGGAGTGATGTATTTTCTGTATGTCTCATATGTAAAGCGGTTTTCTTCTGCATTCTGTACGCTGTAGAAGATACCTGCAACCTTTGCCTCTTCTATGATCCCTTTTACAAGGACCTTTACATCCTGGGCGATCACATTTTCCGCATATAATACAGCTTCCGGATCTTCTTCCATAAACTGCATCATTTTCGGATATCCGATCTCCAGACGTAAATAAGATAACGGGCAGAAGATCAGATAAAATGCCAGGCACTCACCATTGATCTCTTCCATGATCTTCTTTGTACGGTTGATCTGGCCTCTGATGTGTGGATGATGGGCTCCCAACGGCTTTATATCATAAAGCTGTTTTGCAGACTGGATATCTTTTAACACAGGTGCCGGCCAGCAGAAATATTTATCTGCGGAAAGTTTGATAAAATCAACATCTGTTTCCTTGTAAAAATCCATCTGCGCCTTGATAAACAACTCATCTTTCCATAAAGTAGGCGGAATGTGTTTCCACAAACACACCGGAATGTGATCCACCTCTTCCCCTTTAAATGCCCTTGTCACTCTCTCTATTTTATCCATGTAAGATTTCCTTTCTTCTGAACAGAGGCCGCTGCAATACGATCTCCTAAGATCCTGCAGCAGCCCCTGTTTAGCATCTACACTTATTATTTTCTGCTTATTTTACTTATTTGCTTGTTGCGATAATATCATCAAACAGGGACTGAATATTGTTCAGACACTCTTCGTGAGTCATCGGCTTGCCTGTGCATACGCTCTCTGCATAAGAGATAAGTCCTTTTCTCCATGCATTTACAAATTCTGTGTTAAATGGTTTTGTAAAGATTCCCTGGGAAATAGAGCTGTTTGCCTTCAATTCTGCCATGGATTTAACCACCGGAAGAAGCTTATCAGAAGACTCACCGGTGATCAGAGGCATCATGGTTGTTTCAGACCACGTTAAAGCACCATCTGTTACCCAATACTCTAAAAATTCAACAGCCTCTTCTGCACAATCAGAATTTGGATTCACCATAAAGGACTGGTCTACCATTGTACACAGCTTTGCGCTTCCTTCATCGTCGATCGGAGGCAGGAAGAAATCAAATTCAAAATCAGTTCCTTCGGATTTAGCAAGCATTTCACCAATATTCCAGTTTCCGGTAAAGATCATTGCCCCCTGTCCGGTTACGAACAGCTCCAGAGCTTTATCCTGGTTGTTTGCCATTGCATCCATACGTGGATAAGTCATTCTCTTATCCCATACGCTTAATGCTTCATCCATGTAATCGTAATCCGTCAGCTTCTTTTCACCGCTCATCAGCTTCTCATACAGATCCAGATCACCGGCAGCTACAGCTCTTGGAACAATGATACCTCTTGTTTCAATATCACCGGTAGAACCTTCTCCGTACAGGTCGATAAATGGATCAATGCCTTTGCTGTGTAATGTTTCAACTAACTGGTCAAATTCTGTAAGGGTCTTTGGAAGTTCCAGACCATTTTCCTTAAACATCTTTACATTGTAGAAAAAGCCGGATGCCTTAAAGTCAATAGGTACTGCATATACTTTTCCGTTTGCGGAAGCATCATTTAGATCTTCCGGGGAAACATTTAAATTCTTGATCACATCATTATCCGTCAGATCCATTGCATATCCGTTTTCGATCAGATCCGGATAGGTAGCCGGGTTACCCATGATAATATCAGGCTGTTCTCCAGATGCCAAAGCTGTGGATAACTGTGGGAAGTAATCGGTTCCCTGATTATAGAAGATATTTTCAAAGGTAATGTTTGGATGTGTTTTCTTAAATTCTTCTTCCAGTTTTTCAAGACCCTGCTGTTTCACGGACTGTCCCATATAGTGGAACACAGTAAGAGTCTTTTCTTCTCCTGAACCGCCTTCTGTTGCTGCCTCGCTTGCTGCTTCTGTTTTTCCAGTATCAGCTGCCTTGGTCTCTGTTGTGCCAGAGCCGCCGGAACAACCGGTAAGTACCTCTGCCGCCATAACCACACTCAGCCCTATTGCCAATGACTTTTTCAACATACTTTATTTCCTCCTTCTTACTATGTTCTCTCGGAATCTTTCTGTGCCTGATTTTGTGAGAAGATTTTTTGTCAGT
>ENA-ORTI01001912-ORTI01001912.1-human-gut-metagenome-genome-assembly--contig:-NODE-1912-length-19717-cov-11.448530_pt1 | contig 19717 bp, 14 predicted proteins | sample MGYA00242071_ERZ509191 | MGnify/ENA primary metagenome ERZ509191 (study PRJEB26280, sample SAMEA2338832) | human gut metagenome | biome: human gut; feature: human-associated habitat; material: faeces...
GCCCCTGGGCTCCATTGAACGCATCAATATTCTTTTCGCTGAGAATCTTCTCAAAGATTCGGTCTCCAAGCTGTTTTATTTTGGTAACAAGAAATCCGCCGTTCATTTTCATGCAAATGCTCCTATATAGTAGTTTACTTCAAATAATACCATATAGGAGCTTTGTTGTCAAGAGGCTGTATGTCTAAAACATCCGGCGAGTTTTTCATAGCCTGCGCTTTTTGTGTTCTTTCCGCCCGAAAGCATTGACGCACCGCGCCGAATCCTGTATCATGAAGCTGTTCATTCGGCTGTTTCTGCCCGTTTGGGCATTGTGCATATTATGAAAGGAGTCCTTTCCTCATGGCGATGAATCTGACCCAGAAAATCCTGTCCGCGCACCTGCTCAGCGGTGAACTGATTCCCGGCTCGGAAATCTCCATCCGCATTGACCAGACGCTGACGCAGGATTCCACCGGCACGATGGCGTACCTGCAATTCGAGGCGATGGGCGTCAAGCGTGTCAAGACAAAGAAATCCGTGGCGTACATTGACCATAACACGCTGCAAACTGGCTTTGAAAATGCGGATGACCACTATTACATCCAAACGGTGACGAAAAAGCATGGCATTTACTGCTCTAAGCCCGGCAACGGTATCTGCCATCAGGTACAGCTGGAGCGCTTCGGCGTGCCGGGCTACACGCTGCTCGGCTCGGACAGCCATACGCCTACGGGCGGCGGCATTGGGATGCTTGCCATCGGCGCGGGCGGACTGGACGTTGCGGTCGCGATGGGCGGCGGCGCGTATTATCTGGCGTGCCCGCGTGTCGTCGGCGTGCGCCTGCATGGCAAGCTGTCCTACGGCGTTGCGGCGAAGGACATTATTCTGGAAGTCCTGCGCCGGCTGACCGTCAAGGGCGGTGTCGGCAAGGTGATGGAGTACATCGGCGACGGCGTGAAAACGTTGAGTGTCCCGGAGCGTGCGACGATTACGAACATGGGCGCGGAACTCGGCGCGACGACCTCCATCTTCCCGTCGGATGAAGTGACCCATGCGTTCCTCAAAGCGCAGCAGCGCGAGCAGGACTTCGTGCCGCTGTCCGCAGACCCGGATGCGGCGTATGACGAAATCCTCGACATTGATTTGACCGCGCTTGAGCCGCTCGTCGCGAAGCCCCATATGCCTGACATCGTGGAAACCGTCAAGCAGTGCGGCCCGATTAAGGTCGACCAGGTGTTTATCGGTTCCTGCACGAACTCTTCCTATACCGACATGATGCGCGTCGCCCGGATTTTGAAGGGCAAGACTGTGCACCCGGACGTGAGCCTTGTCATCGGCCCCGGATCGAAGCAGGTGCTGACGATGCTGGCGCGCAACGGCGCTTTGGCGGACATGATTGCGGCGGGCGCGCGCATTCTGGAATCCGCTTGCGGGCCGTGCATCGGCATGGGGCAGTCGCCGCGCACGAACGCTGTCTCCGTTCGCACGAACAACCGCAATTTCTACGGCCGCAGCGGCACAAAGTCCGCCGGTATTTACCTGGTCTCCTGCGAGACGGCGGCTGTCACGGCGCTGACTGGTGTGCTGACGGATCCGCGCTGCCTTGACATTGACCTCGACATCCCGATGCCGGAGACGTACACCGTCAACGACAATCTGGTCATCCCCCCGGTCGCGCCGGGCGAAGAGGACACGGTGGAGGTCGTCCGCGGCCCGAACATTCAGCCCTTCCCGCTGGGTAAGCCGCTGGCAGACGCGATTTCCGGCAAGGTGCTGCTGAAGATGGAGGACAACATCACCACCGACCACATTGCGCCGTCGGACGCGAAGCTCCTGCCGTTCCGCTCGAACGTGCCGTACTTGTCGGACTTCTGCCTGACCCCTGTGGACGCGACGTTCCCGGCGCGCGCGAAGAAGGAAGGCGGCGGCATCCTCGTTGCGGGCATGAACTACGGGCAAGGGTCGAGCCGCGAACACGCCGCGCTTGTCCCGCTGTATCTGGGTATCCGCGCCGTCGTCGCGAAGTCGTTCGCCCGTATTCATCAGGCGAACCTCATCAACAACGGCATTCTTCCGCTGACGTTCCAGAATGAGGCGGATTACGACCGCATCGCGCAGGGCGACACGCTGAGCCTGCCGAACGTCCGCGAGACGGTGGAAAGCGGCAGCGACACGTTCGTGCTGCACAACGACACGAAGGACGAGGATTACACCGTCCTGATGCCCTTGACCGCGCGCCAGCAGGGCTGCATCCTCTATGGCGGACTGCTGAATTATACAAGAGAGAGCGCAAAGGCGGAATAAGATAGTTTGTCCCCCGGAAGTATGGGCTTCCGGGGGATTTTTGGCGTTATTATTTCAGGGGGGAATAGAGAGGCTTGCGAAAAGCTGCTGCTTTTGCTACAATCAAGGGGGAAGGAGGCTGCCCTGATGAAAAATATCAAGTACACCGTCAAGCATCCTATCTTTGTGTTCATGAAGAAGCATTTTTGCCCGCACTGCAAGGCAGCACTCACAGTGGAAACGGCGCATCATTTGGTGAACTCCCGTTCCGAAGAAGCAAAGAACTACGATTTTTCCACGGAAGACGGCAGGATGATTGGCACAGTTGACTTCCGCAATCCGTATTTTGCCTGCCCGAACTGCCATGCGGAGTTTTCTGTGGAAGAATTGTGGAAAATGGAGAAGGGAAAAAGGGCAAGCAGATAACGCAGGTGAATTGAAAAAATCGTATGAAGCACAAAATAGCCGGGGACTGCCTTTCCAGCAATCCCCGGCTTTCGTAATTCCTATGAATTTTTATACTATTTCCAGATAAGAATGCGCCAAGATGCGCCGCGAATTTTTCATTCTGGCTAACGTGAATGAAACGCAGCGTAGCAGCGCTACGCTAAGTGGAATGAGCGGACGCCAGAAGGGAAAAGGCGCAAGCAGATGGCGCAGGTGAATCTGGAAATAGTATTACTTGACTTCCAGCAGGTTCTTGCATTCCGCGAACGCGCGGCGGCCAATGATTTCAATCGTCGCGGGCAGGGTTACGCTCTTGAGCTTCGTGTTGCCCTCAAACGCCTGCGCGCCGATTTCCACCACCGGCAGACCCGCCACCGTGTTCGGAACGGTCAGCGTCGATGCCGTGCCGTTGTACTTGACGACCACAATGCCCGTCGAGTCGTCACGAACCGCGAACACGAAGTCGCCTGTCACGGTGAATGCCTTGTTGACAGATTCGAGCTCCGTATTGCCGGACAGCGCCTTAATCGTGATGGTGTAGTCGCCCGGCTGCAGCAGCTTCAGACCCGGCACCGTGTAGTTCAGCGCCGCCGTTTCGCCCAGCAGCGCAGCCGTGCCATCCGGCGTGGTCAGCAGCAGCTGATACTTCGCTGCGCCGCCAGCAGCCGTCCACGTCACCGTCAGGTCCTCACCCTGCTTCGCGGCAGGAACGGTCACAGTCAGCGGATCGTCGGTCACATACAGCGTCAGGGACTGCGCCGGAGAAAGCTCGCCAGCGGTCGTTCCGTAGTAGGGCCTGAACTGAATCGCGCGGACACCGTTGCCGCTGCCCAGCGAAGCGAAGGCGCGCTCGATAACCGTCACATCGCCAGTCGTCGGGTAGCTGGTATTTGCCTTGCCGTCCACATACAGGACGACCTTCGTCGCGTTCTTGGTGTTGACCGTGAACGTCACCGGCACATTCAGCTTCACGCGGCTGGGATTCATGGTGAAGTTGACGACTTCCGGCTTGTTGACCACGGTCGTCGTCAGTGTAATCGTGTACGCCTTAAACTTTTCGCCCGCCGTCGTGCCGTTGTAAGGCTGGAACTGAATCGTACGGACGCCGCCATTATTCCCCAGCGACGAGAACGACATCGTGAACTCGTACTTCGACATGCTGGTCGTTACGTCCTCAAAGCGGCGGTTCACCTGCCCGTCGACATACATCAGCAGCTTCGTTGCGTTGTCCAGATAAACAGTGAATTTAATCTGCTCGCCCAGCACCGCGGTCGTCTTGTCAATCTTGACATTCGCAATCACGGGGGCAGCAGACGAACCGCTCGTCAGGGAAATGGTCGTTGCGGAGGTCTTGTCGCCGCCGACTGCGCCGTTGTAGGCTTGGAACGCAATGGTACGCTTGCCCCCGTTGTTCCCCAGCGAAGAGAACGCCATGGTGAAGGTGTATTCCGTCATATCAGGGGTGATGTTCTCGAAGCGGCGGTTGACACTGCCGTCGATGTACATCAGCACCTTCGTGGCGTTCTTGATGCGCAGGGTGAAGGTGATGTTTTCGCCCAGCGTCGCGTTCGGATTGCTGATTTTCAGCAGCTCAACCCGCGGCTTGTTCGCCACGCTGATGGTAATCGTCTTGGTGTCGGACATAGCGCCGGGCGTGTTGCCATTGTAGGGCTGGAACGCCACCGTGCGCACGCCGCCGTTTGAACCGAGCGTCGAGAAGGACATCTGGAACGTCGTTGCGCCGTCCTTCACGTCGTAGATGTAGCGGTTCAGCTTGCCATCAATGTAGACACGCATCTTCGTTGCGTTCTTGGTGTTGATGGTGAAGGTGATGGTTTCGTTCAAATCAACCGTGGATTTGTTCAAACTCCAGCTGGTCACGGTCGGCTTGTTCGGGCTTTCGTTTGCGACAGTCACAACACGTTCGGAGGTCTTTTCACCCGCCGTCGTGCCGTTATAGGCTTGGAACGCAATGGCGCGCTTGTCCCCGTTGCTTCCCAGCGACGAGAACGACATGGTGAAGGTGTATTCCGTCATGTCGGGGGTGATGTCCTCGAAGCGGCGGTTGACACTGCCGTCGATGTACATCAGCACCTTCGTGGCGTTCTTGACGCTCAAGGTGAAGGTGATGTTCTCGCCCAGACCCACGGTCGCCTTGTCGATATTCTTTACCGTTACCTGCGGCTTGACAGACGGCTTCGTCAGCGTAATCGTTTGTTCAGCGGACTTTTCGCCGGGCGTATTGCCGTTGTAGGCTTGGAACGCGATGGTGCGCTTGCCCCCCTTGCTCCCCATCGAGGAGAAGGACATGGTAAGCGTCGATGTGTCAGTGGGCACGTCGTAGATGTAGCGGTTGACGCTGCCGTCAATGTACATCAAAATCTTGGTGGCGTTCTTCGTGTGGATGGTGAAGGTGATATTCTCGCCCAGCTCCGCCGTCGCCTTGTCCATTTCGAACGTCGGTTTGCCCGGAATAATCACATCCGCGCGGTCGATGTTTTCGAGGTCATCCGGCACGTCCGTAGGTGCGGGGGTCGACGTGGGTTCCTCGGTCGGCACGACAGCGGGTTCCTCGGTCGGCTCAACAACGGGTTCCTCGGTCGGCTCAACAGCGGGCTCTTCCGTCGGCTCAACAACGGGTTCCTCCGTCGGCACGACAGCGGGCTCTTCGGTCGGCTCAACAACGGGTCCCTCCGTCGGCTCAACAACGGGTCCCTCCGTCGGCTCGACAACGGGTTCCTCAGTCGGCTCAACAACGGGTTCCTCGGTCGGCACGACAACGGGCTCTTCCGTCGGCACGACAACGGGCTCTTCCGTCGGCTCAACTACAGGCTCTTCCGTCGGCACGGGCGTGGGTGCAGGGGTCGGCACGGGTTCTTCCGTCGCAGCCGCAAGCACCAGCAGGGCACTGGGCATTTCCACGCCGCTCGCGAAAACACCGGTGTGACGTTGATTCTCAATGCCCTCTTCCGGCACGGGATGCACTGCATCCGCCGCCAGATAGCCATATGCAACGCCAGCCGTCTTGTCATACACGCAGACGGAAATTCGTTCATTCAGCTGACCCTTCTGCGGACGATGCGTCACATACACCACGCCGGTTACCCGGCCAACCAGCTCATCGCCCGTCGGATTCAGGTACAGCTGTGCGCTGCTGAACGTCGCGGCAAAGCCGGAGTCAAAGAACTCGTTATCCAGCACGGAGCGGCTGTAATCTACGGCTGCTTCGTCCACGATTTCGGGCGCTTCCGTTACCTCGGGAACATCCGTCGCTTCGGGGATTTCCGTTGCTTCAGGAACATCCGTCGCTTCGGGCGCTTCCGTTGCTTCGGGAACATCCGTCGCTTCGGGCGCTTCCGTTGCTTGGGGAACATCCGTCACTTCGGGGATTTCCGTTACCTCAGGAACATCCGTTGCTTCCGGTGCTTCCGTCGGCACGACCTCAACCGTTTCCGTCGGCGGAGTTTCCGGCTCTTCTGCAGCCGCCGTCAGCACTGTTCCCATACTGCCCGTCACCATGAATACAGCCAGCAGGAAAGACAATGCCTTTCGCATCCACTTTTTGTCCTTCATCGTCCTCACTCCTTGTTCTGTGCAATCTTCCGGCACGACGTATGGTTGTGCCAATGGCAAGCGATTGCTGTTTTCCATCTTTCTTTTCGCGGCGAGCCGCAGTGCTCCCGGTGGATATAGCAATCTCTTTCCCAATTCCAGCTATATTGTAACAAATTACAAGTCGGCTGTCAATACTTACCGCGCAGAAAGCCGCATTTTATACGAAAATCAAGGCACTTTCTCTGCATCTGTCTCGCGGAACTGATTTTTCCATTGCCGAATTGCCGTGGTCGGCAAATCAATTTGCGTCTCCCATGCGGAGCAGATTCGCTCCTCCAGCACATCCAAATTCCCGCCGCGGGGCAGGACAGGCAGATTCGTGTCCTTCGCGATTTCACTTGCGCGGTTGTCTACCGCCAGAATCAGGCTTCGACAGCCCATGTTCATTGCGTGGATGCCGCCGTGCAGCCGCGTGCCAACGTAGTCAATCCTGCCTGATGCCAAAAGCGCTGTGTAATCTCGCAGATTCGGCTGAATCAGGTGCAAATTCTGCGTCACGCGCGCATCCATCTGGCGCAGGCAGGCGTAGTCCTCAACGGCTTGCAGCCACACATACACCTCGCGATAGTGCTTTTGCAGCATGGTCAGCATCTGCGCATCCTGCTCCGGGCTGCTGCGGTAGTCCGTCAGCGTTGTCACGACGCGCTCCGCCTTGTGCGTCGGGATCTGCGCGCATTTGTCGTCTGTCAACCCCCACATTGTCGGACACGCCGTGTTCAGCACGTTCGTGATGCCCAGCTTCAGCAGGCGCTGGCGCGTGTATTCGTCGCGCACCGCGTGCAGGTACTGCCCGTCCAGCAGCGTTTTTAGAATCCGCTTCGTGTACCCTGTCGGCTCGTCCTGATATTGATACCACCCCGCACCCAGCAAAATGATATGCGTGTGCTGAAATTTCTCACGAATCAGGCGGAAATTCAGCAGCTCCCGCTTGTGCAAATCGCCGCATCGCAGCATCACCGCGTCTCGCAGGCGGATATTCCACATCCTTTGACGGCGCATGTCCGAGGAAAGCAGATTCGTCCCGCAGACAAATGCGTAATCCGCACTGCCGACGTGCTTCATCGATACCTTCGACAGCCTGTCCCGAATCGGCACGGCGACGGACAGCTGCACAGGAAAGCAGTCGTGCAGCACATGCTCGCAGGCGTTGCGGATGATGAAATCTCCCTGATTCGCTGTTGAGATGGTAGGGTCAAAACGCACAATTTTGCGGCAGTGCTGCATTTCCTGATCCATCATGCCTTCTTCCTCCATTTGCGCAAGAAACTCCGCCCTTTTTCAAGCATCCAGCGGTATTCTGCCGTCCGCCCCAGCGCCAGCGTGTACAGGAGCGCCGTCACCGCCGCGCAGGTGATGCCCTTGATGATCATCCACATCAGCGTATGCCCCATCCGCGCGCACAGCAGCAGCGACAGCGCCATCACCGCGCCGTTGAGCAGCAGCAGGCCGCCCTGCGCCTTGAAATACGCGGCAGCGCTGCGCCCGAAGGTGCGATGGAACAGCACTTTCGGCTCGTACCAGAAGATGGTGAAGAGCCGTGCCAGCCCTGTTGCGCCGATGATGCCCGCCACGCCGAAAAAATGCCCCAGCAGGATGGACAGCAGGATGTTGACCAGCGCCGTCATAAACATAACATACTTCATTTGCCGAAAAAGCCCCAGCGTTTCGCGGTACATCCACACAGGCGCGACGATGGTGCTCAGGTAGAACGTGAACAGCACCGCCGCCACTGTCCCTGTATCCATCAGGTATTCTTCGCCCACCCAGATGGGGATGAAGTCCTGTACAATCGCGCCGTACGCGGCGACGCAGAAGCCCGTAATCGCCCCGAAGAGGACAATCAGGTTGCGGAACATGGCGTACGACTTTTCCGAATCCTTTTCGGCATTCAGATTTCCCAAGCTGGCGGAAATGCCGGTAATCACGATGGAAACGAACGTCGTCACATACGTCGTCAGCGACGCGTAGTTGGAGTAGTAACCGACGAACACTGTGCCCAGCATGACGGAAATCAGGATGTTGTCCGTGTTGTTGATAAGAATCGTTGCCAGCTTGTAGAGAAACATGGAGCGGATGTTGTCGTTCAGCTCCTGCTTGCGGTGCATCGGCTCGTGCTTCTGCTTTTCCCGCAGGAAGGGGTACATCTTGTCCGCTAAATGGCTCAGCACCGCATTCTGCAGGAGGGTGCAGGCAATCTGAATCAGCAGATAGCCCAGATAGCTGCCCCAAATCAGCAGGCACGCCATCTGCGCCGCATACTGCACCACCAGCGCCGCGGCGGAAACCATGTTCTGCAAATATGCCTTCTGGTCGGCCTGAATCAGCGTCGTTTTGTAGATGACCAGATAGGATGCCACGGAGTTCGCCAGGTACAGCACATAGTAGACGATCAGCTGCGCCATCGGCAGCTCGCTGCTGATGATGAGCGGCAGGAAGGGGATTACCGCCGCGCCCAGCAGCGCTACCGCCAGCGCAATCAGGCGGTAAATGCGACGATAATAGCCCAGCAGGTGCTGGATTTCGTCCGTGTCGCCCCGGTGCAGCGGGGCGTACAGGCTGTACACCAGCACGTTGCCCACGCCCAGCTCCGCCAGTGACAGCATGGCCAGAATGTTGCTGTACAGCCCGTTGACCCCCGTGTAATCCGCACCCAGCCGGCGCACAAACACCGTTCGTACGGCAAAAGCCAGCAGCAGCGTGACCACCTGCCGCACTGCGCCTACACCGATGTTGCGCGCTGTGTTTTCGCTCCTTGATGCTGTGTTCATGATTCCTCTCCGCCTGTTTCGCCTGTCTGCTCCTGCGCCGCGTCCTCCGGCTGCGGGTTAAACGTCAGGCGCAGTTTTTCCGGCGGCACAGTGCAGCGCCTCCTGCGTTTCCTCTGCCTGCGCGCATTTGCCGGCAGATCAGGCGCTTCCTCCGCGTCCGGCTGCCACTTGCCCAGCAGCCCCAAAAACAGTATGTTCAGGAAAACGCCCTCCGTGTTGATGCACAGGAAATACAGCAGGAAAACGCCCAGCACATACAGCAGCCGCTCCTTGGCAAATTTGGTGCGGATACCGAGGTACATCAGCCATAGCCAAACTGCCGGGAGAATCAACCCTGTATCCATGACGAAGGCGGCAAAGCCGTTGGAAATGTTCTGCACCCTGTGTTCCAGCAGGATTTCCGCCTTTCGCTCCGAGAAAACGCCCTGCCCCGCAATGGGGGATTCCAGCCCGATTTCAAAGCCGCTGAAGGTGTCGTTCCACCGCGTGTAGAACGAACCGCCGGAATTTCGTCCGACAATCTTGCGTTCCACCACGCCCGTGACAGATTCGATGACAAACAGCAGTACCAGCCCAACGAACGCCGCCATCTTGATGCTGCGCGCCATTTTCCCGCCCTTTTTGCGGAATGCCACCGTCAGCAGCACAACGCCCAGACAAATAAAGCCTGTTGTGGACAGTGTACTGAGGATGGTGACGATCAGCAGCGCAATTGCCCAGCAGTATTTCTTCTTGCTCATGCCCATGCGCGTTTCGTCGCTCATCAGGAACAGCAGCGCGAAGTTCAGGAAAATCTGGTGGCTGCCCGGCTCGTTGAACATACCCGCATTGCGGTGGAAAACCGGGATGTTCAGCCAGCCTAAGGTGAAATAAGGCGTCAGATAAAATCCGTTGACGCTGGAAACTTCGTAGTGCAGCAGCGGCAGCGGCAGCGACAGCAAATCGCCGATGACGAAGGAAATCAGGCTGATGGCCGCCTCTGCCAGCATGACTTTGGTATACAGCCGCATATACGTCCGATACCCGATGCAGCTTTGCAGAACCAGCACATAGCCGATGTTGCACAGCCAAATGACAATATCGTTGATGTGGATGCCGTTCTGCGGGTTGACGAAGCTCGTCAGCAGCAGCGCCGCCGTCAGCAGCAGTGTCAGGCGTACATTCTGGGCGCTGATTTTCGGATGATGCGCCCGCGTCAGCAGCAGAATCGACGCAATCAGCATGGCTGCCATCAGCGGCATCCGCAGCACCTGAAAATACAGCGAGCCCATGCCCAGCACGCCAATCAGCACGCAGAGTGCATCCACATGGTTCCTTGTGATTCGGATTTTCATCGTGCAATCTCCGTATAAATCTGATGCAGTATCTCCAGATTCTTCTGCGCATCATGCGTTTTTCCGGCATGTTCTCGCCCGGCGCACGCCATCTGCGCCGCTTTTTCCGGATGCGCGAACATCTCGCAGATATCATATGCCAGCAAATGCGGGTCGTCTGCCGGATAAATCAGCCCTTCCACGCCGTGCGTCATCAGACAGCGCACGCCGCCGACATCCGACGCAATGCACGGTACGCCAAGCAGCATCGCCTCGCCCAGCGAATTGGGGGAGTTTTCAATGCTCGACGGCAGCACAAACACCTGACTTTTTAGATACCGCTCCTTCATTTGCTGTGCATTCAGGCTTCCGGTAAAAACAACATGGTCGTAGAGGTCATTTTCGCGCAGCAGACGGTGGATGTACCGTTCATAGGCATTGCGCGCAGGCGGCGGAATGCGTCCATAGTCCTTGCGTCCCACATAGAGCTTGACATCGGGATAGCGCTTGCGGACAATCGCCAGCGCCTGCAATAGCAGATGCAGCCCCTTGAGTGGCACATGCGCCTGACTGCAGAAGATGCTGTGCGGCTCGCAGCTGTCCAGCGACCATTCGCCGGTGTAGAACTCGTCCCGTAGCGTTTCGTTGTTGAAATGATAGGCCGCCTGCGGGGCAAGCTCCGCCATGCAGGCAGCATCCCAGTCGGTGCGCCCGATAACGTGCTGTACCCTGCGCAGGGCTTCCTGTTCATACTGCCCGACGCGGCGGTAGATTGCTTCCTGCCGGACGATATTGCCCTTCACCAAGTCCTTCAGCGTGTGCCCGTGGCAGACGTGTTCCGGCAGATAAGCGCGATAATGCTCCGCGTATATGGACAGAAGCCCCTGAATGGAAATTACAATCCGCTCGCGCATCCCCAGGTGTTCCGCCGCATCAACCATGGCCAGCGTGTGCTGATTTTCCGTGCCCCAGAGGTGAATGACATCCGGCTGCTCTTTGCGCAGGATTTCCTCCAGCTGCCGGGTGTAGGCTTCGCCGCAGCGCTGCGTAGGGCGTGTGGGGTTGACAAGCCCATAATAGCGGTAGCCGTCCACTTCGCCCGTCAGCGCTTTCGGCGCGTCAAACACATACGTCAGCGCCACATCCGGCAGCTGCGTCAGCCGCCGCGACAGCCCGACCAGCCAGCCCACGATATACACCGGAGGAAGCGATTCTTTTTCCGCAATGGCAGGAAGGATAATATTCCCCATCCACATGATCTTCACGCTTCAGCCCCTCCTTTCACTCTGCGCTGTGCGGCATGGTTATTCCGCTGCGCCCTGCGTCAGAAAATCCCGCAGCTTTTCCCGCTCCTGCGCCTGAGATTGGCAGTAGCGCGCAATGTTGCGCACATAGCGGTCATGCACGGCTTCATCCAGCAGCCTTTCCGGCGCAAAATCCGCCATGCGGGATACCGTTTTGCCCAATTCGTTTGCTTCCACCATTTGCAGCGTCCCGCAGCGGCTGCCCACAATCGGCACGCCCCGGAAGAGAATATCGAACACAACGCCGCTGCTGTGCAGGGAGTAATTCTCCGAATAGTTTAGGATGCAGTAGCGGCATTGGCGAATCGCCTCGTCATACGCCGCTTCGGACAGGTATTCCAGCCGCAGCGCGATGTTCTTCGCCCCCGCGCAGACTGCCCGCAGCTCCGTTTCCAGCGGCGCTTCCTGCACCCGACCCGCAATCAGCACCCGATACGGCGTGTTCCGCAGCTGTTTTGCCGCTTCAACAACGCCTTTGTCCGACGTAATCAGCCCGACCATGCCGAAATCATAGCGCTGCTGCGCATACGGAACAGGCGGCTGCATCGTTCCTGTGCTGATGTAATCGGATACGACGCACATCGGCCGCCCATACGCCGCGCCAATGGCTGCATTGGGGCAGATAACGCCGCTGATTTTCCGCCTGCACAGCGCATACAGCCCCCGCTTCAGCAGCGAATTGACGCCGTCGGTGCTGTACTGGATGGCGTAGACCCGCGTTTCTTTCTTCTTGAACAGTGCAAGCCCCAGATACGCTGTTGCGACGGCGCTGCACTGGAGGACAATCACGTCATCCTGCGCTTCCCGAAGCAGCGCGCGCACGTTCTGGAACACGGCGCGTTTGTTGCGCACTGCCGAACTGCCCACGATGTAATCATGCGGCAGACGAATCAGCTTGTCCCCGAAGCGGTCGCCGTACACCGGCCCGCCCGCAATGCGCACATCCATCTCCGCGCCGAACAGGTCAAGATAATTCTGCGCGACGGTGAAATAATGCCCAGCGGCAATGCCGTCTGTGCTGGTGCTCCGTACATCTGCCACAATCAGCCGCATGATGGTTCGTTCCTTTCGCCGCTTTTCTGCATCGCCTTGCTGTAAATCGCCATCAGCTGACGATAATTTGCTTCCGCCGTGAAATTCTCTTGATACGTTTTCAGTGCGCCTTCGCTGACGGATTCCGCGTGCTGCAGCCGATTGAGCGTCTGCGCCAGCTGCTCCGCCGAGTCCGCCGGAAACTTGAAGCCCGTCACGCCGTCCGAAATCAGGGAACCCGCGTTGCCTAAATCCGAGCAAATCACCGGCGTGGCGGCGCTGAAGGCTTCCACAATTGTCATCGGGAAGCCTTCATACCACTGCGTTGGCAGAATCAGCGCCTTGGACTGCCCCATCAGCGCCCGTGCCGCCGAATTTGGCACAAAGCCGCGCAGCTCCACCTGCTTCAGCTTTTCCCGCGTCAGATATTCGCGGCACCATGCTTCCTCCGGCCCTGTACCGCAGATGATCAGCTTCATGCCCCCGCCTGAACGTTCGTAGCGCGCCCACGCTTCCAGCAGCAGCCGAATGCCCTTGAGCGCATCCAGCCGCCCGATGTACACCACCTGATTTTCGCGCGCCGCGTATGGCACAATCGTCTCCGGCGGTTCCACAAAGTTCGGCTTTACGGACACGTTTTCCGGCGGAATCTGCTTAAGCGCCAGCAGATTCTGCCGGTTGAAGTCCGTCAGGGTGATGTAATGCAGGCGGCTGTACGTTTTGAGGGCACGGTGCAAACGTGTGCTGAGCACGCAGAGCACCGTCTGCAGGCGGCTGCCGCGGTAGCAGCGGTGCTTCACCGCGCAGTGCAGCCCCTTTTTCGTGCAGTCCTCGCAGATATGGCCGTCGCGGTAGAAAATCGCGTTCGGGCAGAGCAGGCGGAAGTTGTGCACCGTCTGCACCACGGGAACGCCCTCGCGCAATGCCGCGTAATACACTGCCGGGCCAATCAGCGGCAGCGTGTTGTGCACATGCACCAGCGAAATCCGGTTTTCGCGGATGTTCCGCCGAACCTCGCGGTATGTACGGATGCTGAAAAACATCCCCAGCGCACTGCGGATTTTCTCCAGCGCTCCCATGCGCGAAATCTCCTCGTTCCGCCGCGCATACAGCGCCGCGGCGTGACCGTGCGTTTCCAGCAGATGCTTCTCGTTCGCCACAACGACATCCTCGCCGCCGGGAACCTGATAATAGTCGTGTACCAGCAGTACAGCGGGCTGTTTTGTCGCTTGCTGCATTTACTTTCTCCTGATGGTTGCGTTCCAGATGAATTTCAGATTCGTGCTCCAGTAGCGCTGGAATAGCCGCTTCGGGTCTTGCATCAGGCGATAGAGCCATTCCAGACTATGCTTCTGCATCCATAACGGGGCGCGCCTCACGTTGCCCGAAAAGAAATCAAAGCCCGCGCCGACGCCAATCATCAGCCCATGCACACGCCCTTGGTGCGCCGCCATCCAGCGCTCCTGCTTCGGCGCTCCCAGCCCGACCCACACAAAATCCGGCTGCACCTGATTGATGCGCGCCACGGCAAGCGCATCTTCCTCTGGTGTCAGTTCGCGGAAGGGCGGCGCGTCTGTGCCCGCAATTACCAGCCCCGGATACTCCTTCTGCAGGCGCGCAATCATTTTCTCCTGCACTTCCTGCGTGCTGCCGTAGAAATAATGCCGCCAGCCGTGTGCCGCCGACTGCCGAAAGACCTCCATCATCAGGTCAGGCCCGGTTGTCCGCTGAATCTGCGGATACCCGCGCCGCCGCGCCTCCTGCGCCAGCGGATTGCCATCCGGAATCGCCATCAAACCGCCGTTCTGCACGGCACGGTAGTCCGCATCCTCGTAACTGACGACGGTTGTATGTACATTCGATACGCAGATGTAATCTCCCTGCAATTGATGAATATTCTGCGCCAGATATTTCAGCAGCCAATTCATGTTGATGACAGCAATATTGACCCCTAAAATCGGACAGACCGGAATTTCACGCTTGTCCACTTTGCGGCAGTATTGCGCTGCTCCTTCGTGCGCCGTGGCAAACACCCCTTTCCCCGCTTCCCCAGCAAGAAACCTTGATACTATTTCCAGATTCACCTGCGCCATCTGCTTGCGCCTTTTCCCTTCTGGCGTCCGCTCATTCCACTTGGCGTAGCGCTGCTACGCTGCGTTCCATTCACGTTAGCCAGAATGAAAAATTCGCCGCGCATCTTGGCGCATTCTTATCTGGAAATAGTATGAATCATAAATTACCATTTTCATTATAACGCAAACATCAGTAATTTGCAAGCATTTCCATTTCAGACGATGAAGAAATTTCCTTTTTTTCTGCGGATGAATTGCCGCCCCGTATTCGTTCTTTCATTAGCACACCCATGCGAAAGGAGTATTCTTTATGAAGAACTGTATTTCCCGTTTCTGCCTGCTTGCCTTGCTTCTCCTGATGACCATCGCCCCTGTCCGCGCGGAAATTATCGGGCAGACGACGGAGAACGAGTACATCCACCGCCTGATTGCGGACAACGGGCAGGAACTCTGCTTCGTGTCCGGCGAGAAAGACCCGTACCTTTCCTATGCGGATGTCAACTTCGACGGCATCAACGATGCGGTGATACTGACACAGCGCGGCGCGAGCAATTTTGTCTACCAGTTTTTCATTTTTGATGGCGAACAGTATGTTCTCTGTCCGCTGACGTTCACGAATTACGACCTTGATGCGGAACGCAAGATTGTAAGGAGTTCTGTGAATGGCGGCTTGGCGGGCGGCATTCACAGAGAAACGCTGTACCGTTTTGAGGGGACGGAGGCGGTGCTGCTGCGCTGGGCGGTTGGCGAGGAGAAAGAGGACTGGACGTTCGACGCGGATGGTTATACCGTCCGGCACTACAATGATGTGCTGACCCTGCAGGTTTGGGAGCATGATCCGGATATGGACGGCATCCTGATTTTTGAGCAGGATGTATCTACTGAAGATGAAAATGCGCTGAGGGAAGCGTTTCAAGCGGAAAATGACGCGCTCTGGTCGGGCATCCGCTAAGGCACCACCGCACAATTCGGCGGCGCGGCTGGCGATGTCTTTTCCGCCATCTGCGGTATGCAAATTCCTCGATTTACCGCCAGCAAATCTTCGAAATTTGCATTTGTATCTGACGAAAAAATCCATTCGCCAGCCGACCACCGCATTTGTGCGGTGTTACCTTAAAAAGTTAGTCACATCGAACGAAACCGCTTGACAATCCGCTGCGCTGGTGCTATCATTCAGATACCCCAATGGGGTATATTGCATTCATCGAAAGGATGAGGGCTGATGACAAAAACGACGCTGAAAATTGATGGCATGATGTGCGGCATGTGCGAGAGCCATGTCAACGACGCAATCCGCAAGGCTTTCCCGGCGGTCAAGAAGGTGACTTCCTCCCACGGCAAGGGTGAAACGGTAGTCATTTCCGAAGATCCGCTGGACGAAGCGCAGGTGAAAGCTGCGATTGCCGCGACGGGCTATGATTTCAAGGGCATGTCAAGCGAGCCGTATCAGAAGAAGCGTTTCCTTTTCTTCTGATGGTTTCATTCGCACAACAAAAAGCAGGGCTGTCTCCGGCGTGGAGGTAGTCCTGCTTTTTGTTTTCTGTGTTAGTTGATTTTTGTCGTGCAGAGGGTTTCGCCTCTGCGGAGGCGACAAGAAAGCATGAAAACAGATGAAGTCTGCGGTCGCCCCTTGCCCCCCTTCGCTATTTCCCCCACTTGATGTGCTTCATGTGCTTCATTACCAGCGTGGCGCTCACGCCGGTCAGCGCGCCGAAGAGAATGCCGCTGAGCATCAGGACAGCCATGTAGTACGCCAATTGCGACGTGTGGAGGATAATCATCGCCATCACGATTTGCCCGACGTTGTGCATCACGCCGCCGACAATGCTGACCGTGACCGGGTGCATCCACTTCATGCGCGAAAGAAGGCACATGCTTGCCAGCGACAGCACGCCGCCGGCCAGTGCGTACGGCAGCGCAGCCACGCCGCCCAAAAACAGCGAGGACAGCACCACTTTCAGCAGCATCAGCACCCACGCCGTCGGCAGGGACAGCATGTAGACCGCGAAAATCAGCACGCCGTTGCTTAAACCCAGCTTGATGCCCGGTACGCCCAGCAGCGGCGGAAACAGGCTCTCCACCCAGCCCAGCACCAGCATCAGCGTCAGCAGCACACTGCACAGCGCAAGCTGTTTTGTGGTGATTCGCTGCTTATTCATTTGCTGCGTCCTCCTGCACGGTCGTCAGCCAGTCCATCAATTCGTCGCGGCTGTACAGCTGGAGCGTCACCTGATTCGGCAGACAGATAATCATGTTGCCCAGAATGCGTGTGTCCTTGTTTTCCAGCGTCACTTCGCCCTGCTCCACGCAATCCTGATTGTCGCAGTTCGCCTCGTGCATGTCGATGCTTGTCGGGGTGACATGGACGATGTTGATGCAGTCGCCGTGGCGGAGGCGATAATAGCCCTCTTCGGTCAGCGGAATCGGCTGATACGTTTTGTCACCGACGGTGACGACGAGGAATGCTTTCACCTGCGACAGGTCGGGGGTGGCGGTGGCTTCGGGGACGTCTGTGACTTCCGGCGCGGCAGTCGCTTCCGGTGCCGCGGTGATTTCGGGGGTCGCCGCTGCCTCTGGTGTGCTGGTCGCAAGCTCTGTCGGCGCCTCGGTCGGCGCATCTGTTGCGGTCAGGGGCAGCAAAGGCGCATTGGCGTCTACATTCGCGGGTGCGTTCCTCCGCAGCACAACCATCAGTACCGCCACAATCAGCAGCAGCGCTGTCACAATCAGCACATTGCACCACAGGCCATTCCGCTTCGCCTTGGGATTCGTTTTCTTCTTCATACCCGTTCCGCACAATCCTTTCGTTATTGAGTATCCCCATCATACAACGCCGAGTCGGATTCGTCAAGGGGCGCGCGCAGGTGTTACAAACTTGTCACAAAGCGGCGAATCCATCCCGATGTCAGCAGGCGCTTTTGCCCGTTTTATTGGAAGCGGAACGTATTAGTCCGCGCCGCCCCATGGCAACGAAACCGACAATATCCGCAATCAGCCAGCCCGCCGGAATTGCCAGCCAAATCGCCATCATGCCGAAATGCGGCGCGAAGGCGTAGGACAGCACGACGCGCAGCCCAAGCGAAAGCACCGTCAGGACGATGCTCATGCCCGCCTGCTCCAAACCGCGGAAAATGGCATAAAGCAGGAACAGGAAGCCGATGCCGATGTAGCACAGCCCCTCGGTGCGCAGGTACGTTACGCCGATGGAAAGAGACTCCGCCGATGCATTTTTGAGGAACACGAGCAGCAGCGGCTCGGCGAAAATCGCCACGAGCGTGGAAACAATCAGGGAGAAGCCGCCGGAAAGTAGGAACGCTGTGCGGATGCCGTGACGGAGGCGCTGCGGCTGATTCGCCCCCTGATTCTGGGCGACGAAGGTCGTGAAGCCGTTGCCGAAGTCCTGCGCGGGGCTGTACGCCAGCGAGTCAATCTTCACGCCGGCGGTGAATGCCGCCATCGCTGCCAGACCGAAGCTGTTCACGAGACTCTGCACACACAGGATGCCGAAATTCATGATGGACTGCTGAATGCTGGTCATGGCAGAGACGGAGAAGATGCGCCTGAACAGCGCACGGTCGGGGTGCAGGTCGTGCTGCGAGGGCGTCAGCGCCGGAACGCGGAAGAGCACATAGCCTAAGCACAGGAAACCGGACAGTACTTGCGAAATAAGCGTCGCGACGGCAGCGCCCGCCACGCCCCAGCGGAACACGGCGATGAACAAAAAGTCCAGTATGATATTGGTAAGCCCCGCGGCCACGGTAACGCCCAGGCCAAAATGGGGCTTTTCTGCTGTGATGAGAAAGCTCTGGAACACATTTTGCAGCATGAACATCGTCTGGCCCGCCAGCAGGATTCCGCCGTAAACGACGCAGTCCTCCAGCATGGCACCCTGTGCGCCCAAAAGCACGGCGATGGGGCGCAGGAACAGCAGCCCCAGCACGGAAAAAACGATGCCTCCGCCGATGGTCACATAGACAAGCATGGAAAAGTAACGCTGGGCCCGGCCGCTGTCCCCTTCACCAAGGGTACGGGCCACAAGAGCGCTGCCGCCGGTGCCGATCATGAAGCCAAGCGCGCCCAGGATCATCAGCAGAGGGAAAATCAGGTTCACGGCCGCAAAAGCCGTTTTGCCCACAAAATTGCTCACAAACAGGCCGTCCACAACGCCGTAAACGGAGGTAAAGATCATCATGACGATGGACGGCGCCACAAAGCGCAGCAGCTTTCCCGTGGTGAAGTGGTCGGATAATTGGATCCTCATAGTATGCTACTCCTTGAAACGGTTGGGATAAATGTGCCGCGCGCATGTCCGCGCGGCAGAAAAATTGCGCCCGGATTTCCAAAACCGAGCGCACTCGTCATCTTCTCCGGCTACATGGCTGCGGCCATACGCCCTCCGATGGGATATGGAAATTTACAGGATGCGTCCGGCCTCTGCCCGCAGGCGGGCAAGATAGGCGTGCGTCAGACGCAGAAGGGCCTGCTGGTCCTCCTGCGGCATGCCGGAAAACGCGCGTTCCTCCATGGCGGCCACAGGGGCGGCCTTTTCTTCCACCAGCCTGCGGCCCTCCGGCGTCAGGCAGATGTGCATGTCTCTGCCCCGTCCGGGCTGAAGATACAGATAGCCATCCTGTTCCAGCCTGCGGATGGAGGAATTGATGGTCTGCTTGCTGATGTAGGACAGATCGCAGATATCCCGCTGCAGGCAGCCGTCGCCCAGAAGATAAAGCGCATACAGAATGATGGAGGCGCTGTCGGAAAGCCCCTGCCGCAGTGCAAGATTGTGGTAAAGATCGTCCAGCTCTTTGTAAAGCCGGTTGAATTCCCGTATTCCGGGGCCCTGTCCCATATGCATGCCTCCATATCCGATTTCGGACTCAATGCGTTTATTATAGTCCGAT
>ENA-ORTI01001922-ORTI01001922.1-human-gut-metagenome-genome-assembly--contig:-NODE-1922-length-19661-cov-3.350760_pt1 | contig 19661 bp, 16 predicted proteins | sample MGYA00242071_ERZ509191 | MGnify/ENA primary metagenome ERZ509191 (study PRJEB26280, sample SAMEA2338832) | human gut metagenome | biome: human gut; feature: human-associated habitat; material: faeces...
ACGCTCTGCATGCTTACCCACCACTTCTACCCGCTGTCAAAACCGGTCAGCCCCAGTGGTAGTTTCCCGGTGTTTTCTATCCGGGACGGCAAAGATAATATTTTTTCAATAGAAAAAGACCTGTTTTTTCAAAAAAATAGACATATCCCTCTATAATAGTCTTTCCCGCTCCTTACGATTCAAACGCTTGACAACCATATCATAAGATTTCTTCACCAACTTCCTGACCATCTCGTCCGAAACATCTCGATTAAAGTAAACACTAATCCAATACCTTTTATTCATATGCCACCCCGGCTTTACTCCCATATAACGAGCCTGCAATTCGCCCGATTCCACCGGGTCGCACTTAATACAACAAAAATCGAACACTTCAACATTCACAAAACAAAACCATTTATCGCCCACATAGAAACACAAAACATCACGGCTATATCGGTCGGCAACATTCACGAAAGGCATCTTCTCTTCCACACCCTTCAACGAAAGACAATATTCCCTAAACTCTTCTACATTCATTTCACATCACGACTCCTCATCAGCTTTTCAACAGCATAATAAGTTTTATAGATAGATCGAAAAGAACAATCTTGGCATTAGCATTCTGCCCGACATCATTTTCGGCATCGCTCAAATGTTTCATGATAGCCTGTACATTACGTTCATGAATAAACGGAGCGAAACGCGAAGAAAATTGGACCTCTTCCCGATTCATATAGGTTAATGCAGGAACATGCAAATTATAGATGTAATTCTCACGTATCATTCGTTGGGCATAGGAAAGAAATCGACGCAAACGTTCGCGCCCCAAATCGGCCACTTCTTCGCTCCATATCTTCAAATCCTTTATTTTCCGAGCATAGGCCAAACGCATGACCTGTACAAAATAATCGAAAAACAATTTATTCTCCTCATTCAATTGAAGAGCTTCACAAGCCTTCAAATAATTACCCTCTGCGACATGGGCCACCGAAATAGCATCCTGCTCCGTTATCCCATACCGGCGTTGCAACGCCTCGGCTATAACCGACGTGGACAAAGAGCGAATCTCGATAAGCTGCGAACGCGAACGTATAGTCCCCAGCACTCTATCGGGATTATTGCTGACTAACAAAAACACACTACCGGGATAAGGCTCTTCCAGCAATTTCAACAATTTATTGGAGCAAGTGTCGTTCATGCGTTCCGGCAGCCATATAATCATTATTTTATACGGAGATTCATAGCTCTTTAAAGACATCTTCCGCAAAATACTTTCACTCTCTTCTCCATAAATTACGGCCTGCTTGTTATCGGCATTAATATACCTCAACCATGAATCGATCCCGAAATAGGTATTCTCCTTCAAAAACTCAGTCCATTCGGGCAAATAATCGTCACATATCCGCTTCTTCTTATCCACTTTGACCATCGGGAATACAAAATGCAAATCCGGGTGAGTCAAAGCCGTATGTTGCCGGCAAGACGGACATACACCGCAAGCATCCCCATTCTGACGATTCGTGCAATGTATATACCGGGCATAAGCCATAGCCATAGCAAATTTACCGACACCCTCCGGTCCACAAAGCAACTGGGCATGAGCCACATGATCATTGTCAACCGAACGTAAAAGTCTTCGCTTTACCTCCTCCTGTCCGATAACGTCTTTAAAAAACATCGCGCGATCCCTCCGTTAATAAACCGACTTCGCCACTTGATAAACACTATCGACCGCCATAAGCGAATAATAGTGAATACTGGGTACTCCCTTCGCTTTCAATTCGAGCGATTGAGCTGTACACCAATCTATCCCTACCTGCTTAACCTGCGAATCGTCTTTACACTTAACAATCTCCCGAACCAGCATATCGGGTATATCTACGTGAAATACACGAGGTAACAATGTCAATTGCGAAGCCTTCGAGATAGGTTTCAATCCCGGGACAATGGGTACGGTAATCCCTGCTGCCCGACAACGGTCTACAAACGAGAAAAACTTTTCGTTATCGAAAAACATCTGGGTAACTATATAGTCGGCTCCCGCATCCACCTTTGCCTTCAACCATTTCATATCCTCTTCGGGATTAGGAGATTCGTCATGTTTCTCGGGATAACCCGCCACTCCGTATGAAAATTGCCTTGTACTGACCAAATCCATTCGAGTGCCATCTATGAAATAACCCTCATTAAAACGATTCACCTGCTGCTCCAATTCAATAGCATGTTCATATCCCCCGGAAGCAGCGATAAATCGGTTCTCATGCTTAGCCTTATCACCTCTCAAAATAAGCAAATCGCATATCCCCAAAAAATTCAAATCTATTAAAGCATATTCTGTTTCGAGAGCTGTAAAGCCACTGCATATGAGATGAGGAACAGTAGGTATCTGATATTTATTTTTTATAGCTGCCGCTACCGCTACTGTACCGGGACGACTACGTTCCGAGACCCTGCGAAACAACCCATCGGGGGTATCCTTATAAACCAATTCACTGCGATGTGTGGTTATATTGATATACAACGGCGCAAATTCCCGTAGCGTGTCTATCGCTTTAAAAGATTTCTCGATACTGCTACCCTTTAATGGAGGCAATATTTCAAATGAAAATCCTGTACTCCCGCTATTCTTTATCAAATCGGCAACCTTCATTTATTTTTCATTTAATCGGGTATTAAATCTAATACCTATTTTAATTCTTACCACTCGTACAACAATAGACAAAGATAATGAAAGGTGAGCGCAGAGGCAAGCGAAAATTGCATTTTCGACTTGACTATGCCAAACCGCATTCAATCTTCACAGAGACAAAGATATTGAAAATAGACAATCCCATCAGTCGTTTTAACGAAATAAAATGATTAAGAACTTAATTCTACTATAAAAGATAATGGCTCATCGATTCTTTTTCATTACTTTTGTTCTTCAATAATCCAATTAGCGGATATGATTATACAAGATTCATTAAAAAAGTTCGGAGATTACGTCTTGTTAATGAGACGCGTATTTACAATACCGGACCGATGGAGAGAGTTTTTCAAAAGATATATTTCCGAAATATACAAATTAGGAATAGACTCTATTCCCATCGTCATTACTATTTCCGTTTTCATCGGAGCCGTGATTGCCATACAAATGCAAAAGAATGTGGTATCGCCCATGATACCGGCCTACGCCGTAGGATTGGCTACCCGAGATGTCATCTTATTGGAATTTTCCTCTTCCATATTATGTCTGATCTTGGCTGGTAAAGTCGGGTCAAACATAGCCTCCGAAATAGGAACCATGCGGGTAACCGAGCAAATAGACGCACTCGAAATTATGGGCGTCAACTCTGCCAACCTGTTGATATTACCCAAAATCGCGGCAATGGTTTCTTTCATTCCGGTATTGGTCGTGTTCAGTATGGCGAGTGGTATTACGGGTGGATTCTTGATAGCCCAATTCACCGACATAATATCCGTGTCAAAATACATCTATGGACTACAAAGTTTTTTTAATGAATATTACATTTGGCAAGCCATATTCAAAGCACTCTTCTTCGCCTTTGTCATCAGTAGCGTAGCCTCGTACTATGGATACAAAGTGAAAGGTGGAGCACTAGAAGTCGGGCAAGCCAGTACCGACTCTGTCGTCGTAAGCAGCGTTATCGTTTTACTTCTCGACGTGGTTCTCACTCAAATTTTATTTTGATGATAGAAGTTAATAATATATCCAAATCATTCGACGGGAAAGTCATTCTACACAATGTCTCCGCCAAATTCTACTCTGGAAAGACAAACTTAATTATCGGGCAAAGTGGATCGGGCAAAACGGTATTGATGAAATGTATCGTTGGTCTCATGCAACCCGATAAAGGACAAGTTATTTATGACGGTAGAGACATCACTTCGATGTCGGCTTCACAAATTAAAGAACTTCGGAACGAAATAGGCATGCTATTTCAAGGCTCGGCCCTATTCGATTCAGAGACGGTATTGGGCAATGTCATGTTTCCGCTAAGAATGTTCACACGAGACACCTATGCCACTTGTAAAAAAAGAGCAGAATTTTGTTTAGAGCGTGTTAATCTAAAAGGAGTTAACGATTTGTATCCGTCGGAGATCAGCGGAGGTATGCAAAAACGCGTGGCGATAGCTCGTGCCATCGCATTGAATCCCAAATACTTATTTTGCGACGAGCCTAACTCGGGACTCGATCCGAAAACCTCTATCCTTATCGACGAATTATTAAGCGATATTACACACGAATACAATATAACGACAATCATCAATACCCACGATATGAACTCTGTAATAGGAATCGGTGAAAATATTGTCTTTATTAATAAAGGACACAGAGAGTGGGTAGGAAATCGTGCCAAAATATTCACATCATCTAACGAAGCTCTGAACGACTTTGTCTTTGCGACTCGCTTATTCAAGGAAGTAAAAGGCTATATGATCGAAGAATACCGCAAACACGAATCGGCCGACGAATGAGTATAAGTATATATTTTTTGTAGGCGATTAACTTTAATGAATTAATCGCCTTTCATTTTTTTTTGAGAATATTTTGTTTTTTAATAAATATTCCCTTTCTTTGAGAAAAGAAACACCCAAACTTGCGTACTATGAAATTCTATCGAAATACCATGCTGATATTTTGTGCATTATTAGGATTCTCAAAAAAATTCCATTGCACAATCAATGCCATTTGGAGATGATAAGTAGCCCTACTTTCAAATAAATGATATAATTATTATGGGCTTATTAAAAAATAGAATAATTAAAATGGGATGCGATTTTTGGATCGATACCGAAGAAGATGCTCCCTCGGTCGTAACCCGCATGACCGGTATACAACCCTCGTGGGCCACAACAAAAGGCGAAATATTCAGAACAAGACCCCACAATGCAATACCCGGTAAGGTAATACCCGGAAAGTTCTTTAAACAAAACCTGTGGGAATTATCCGGTACTGCCTATTTTGAAAAAGACGACCATCTGATACCTTTCAAATCGATCGATATGCTCGAAATGATCGAGAAACAGAAAAGTTCTTTCCAAAAGATTTTTAGGAACTACAAATACAAATGCCTCCTCCATTTCTGCTATACCAACCGGCATAAACTTCAATTCCGCATTCCGCCTGAACTGTGGAAGCGTATCGCTCCGTACGGATTGTTGGTCGACTTCGACCTGTACCTGCTCAGTAAAAGCAAAAAAAATAACATTAACCGAATCAAGGCCGGAACCGAAATGGGCTGTACGCTCTATATCGAGACCGGAAAGAATGACCCGGGTATCGTTACCGAGATGACCGGAATATCCCCCACCCGTATCAAACGGAAAGGATACCCCGACATACCCTACACCGAGCTCGGCACTCACCCGGTCTTCGATGAGAAAAACGTCTGGTTCTACGATACGTTCGACAACCGAAAAGCATCGAAATACTTCGATCTGGTATATCAATCCAACGAAATATTGGACTTGATAGAAAGCCGTTTAGAGTCGTTCCGAAAAGTTTTCCGCCGTTTCAAAAACAGCGGACTGATACTCCATTGCAGTATGGGACATTATAACTTCCAGTTCAGAATACGGCCCGACATGTGGAAAAGAATCGCCAAGCTGAATATCCCGGTAGATTTTTATCTATACTACATAAGTACGCCTTATTTCGACGACTAAACCATTGGACTCATGGGAATACAGAAGATTGAAATCGGGGATATTTTTGAAGTCCCCACGGCAATAGGGAATGCATATATCCAATACATGGCCGAAGTAGACCAAACGACATTGATACGCTTGCTTCCGGGGGTATACCATGAACCTGTCGATTTGGAAAAATTAGCACAACAGAAAGAACGATATATCTGTTTCGTTCCGTTGGGAATAGCTTTACGAAGAAAATACATTCGCAAAGTCGGCTTTTCCGAAGTCAAAAAGTTCAAAGTCCCTAAATATTTCAAAACAGTAGAAACGGTTTGCGGAGTGTTCAAAGGGTGGGTTATAGTCAATAACCATACTTTGGAGCGAAAACTAGTAAAAAAAACGACAAAAAAGCAACAGAAATATCCTCCTTATGGAATCTGGGGTATAGAATTTTTAATAGACCGCATTGAAAAAAACTGGAACCCGGAAACTTGGGAAGACGAATATACAGAACAAGAATCATAAACAGAAGATGAAAAAGGAGATAAAAGGAGAAAATGTTACAAATAAGAATCTTGTTACCATAAAAATAAAACAACGAAAAGAGCCCATCACTGGCCTTTACGTGAACCATGATAACAATTGGGTCGCTGTTTTGAAAAATACATATGACTATGTCCTCGATGGATATACATTCATCAATCGAGAGTGGATAGACCATTTTCATATCGAAACAGACAGAATAGCAGACTATATATTTTCCAACTCAAAATGGAAGCTCATAAATTCTACGCTTCTATTTCCTCCCGCTTTATTTGATAAAGATAAAGAGAAACTCGTTGAGATATGGCAACACAAAGCTCATAAATTTTGGCTCGGAGAAGTAAAAAATATCAACGAACAATACATAACAATGAGGATTTTAAATAAACAGGCACAATGGATTGAATATAAAAAATTTCCTTTACAGAAGATTCGCTTTTTTCGAGTGAATACTCGTTACTCATGCTCTTATCAAAAATATATAACGACAGACTCCACAAAAATCCCCCGATTGGAAATCTGGGAAATCAAGGTTAATAACCACAATGAAATATATAAAGGTGTGGTCATTCAAGAAAATGAAGAATGGATTATTCTTCACCAAAGTCAGAGAGATTTTAATTTCGACGGATATTTATTTATCAATAAAAATTTCATTAAACAAAAAAATATAGTTTCAACAGATAGAATTTCGGCAAAAATCCTTTCTCTAAACTATTCACCGATGTGGAAATATGAAGGAAAGGGTATAGACTGTACAAATACCATGCACATTTTCAGTACCTTCATGGAGAAAAAAGAAAACATAGCGATAGGATTGGAATCGGACGATTATATCCTTGTCGGAAAAATTGCCAAGCTCAACCGAAAATCCATTGTTCTCAATAAAATAGATGAACAGACGAACTTTATACAATCACAAAGAATCCCTTTCTCCAAAATACGTCTTATCGAATATAAGAACAATTATCTCACCTCACTAAGTAAATATGAGAATCTTTTCGCCTCCATAGATTGATGATAAATTACTACGGAAAAAGCATTAAAATTACATGCTATTATTCCCATAACTCATAGAATAAAGGAAGATTAAAAGTAATGATTACATTCGACAATAAAAAAATTAGAATGGGATGCGATTTTTGGATCGATACCGAAGAAGATGCTCCCTCGGTCGTAACCCGCATGACCGGTATACAACCCTCGTGGGCCACAACAAAAGGCGAAATATTCAGAACAAGACCCCACAATGCAATACCCGGTAAGGTAATACCCGGAAAGTTCTTTAAACAAAACCTGTGGGAATTATCCGGTACTGCCTATTTTGAAAAAGACGACCATCTGATACCTTTCAAATCGATCGATATGCTCGAAATGATCGAGAAACAGAAAAGTTCTTTCCAAAAGATTTTTAGGAACTACAAATACAAATGCCTCCTCCATTTCTGCTATACCAACCGGCATAAACTTCAATTCCGCATTCCGCCTGAACTGTGGAAGCGTATCGCTCCGTACGGATTGTTGGTCGACTTCGACCTGTACCTGCTCAGTAAAAGCAAAAAAAATAACATTAACCGAATCAAGGCCGGAACCGAAATGGGCTGTACGCTCTATATCGAGACCGGAAAGAATGACCCGGGTATCGTTACCGAGATGACCGGAATATCCCCCACCCGTATCAAACGGAAAGGATACCCCGACATACCCTACACCGAGCTCGGCACTCACCCGGTCTTCGATGAGAAAAACGTCTGGTTCTACGATACGTTCGACAACCGAAAAGCATCGAAATACTTCGATCTGGTATATCAATCCAACGAAATATTGGACTTGATAGAAAGCCGTTTAGAGTCGTTCCGAAAAGTTTTCCGCCGTTTCAAAAACAGCGGACTGATACTCCATTGCAGTATGGGACATTATAACTTCCAGTTCAGAATACGGCCCGACATGTGGAAAAGAATCGCCAAGCTGAATATCCCGGTAGATTTTTATCTATACTACATAAGTACGCCTTATTTCGACGACTAAACTATCAGACTCATGGGAGCCCAGAAAATTGAAATCGGGGATATTTTTGAAGTCAAACAAAGAAGAAAAATATATTGTAGAATAAAGTAGACTAAAAAACAAATAGCCTAAAAATAAAGGTGGGATAATGCCCGAAACGACATTATCCCACCTTCGTCACAATTCATTCGGGTTCATCAATAATTCCATTGGCAAGCAATCATACGCAAGTTATTATCCCCGATAGTGCGCAAATCGGTTAATTGATTATACCGGCAATTGATATAAACCAAATTCGGACAAAACGATACATCGAGGACATTCAACTGGTTATTACTGCAAATCAATCGTTGTAACATGGTTCTATTGCTCAAATCGAGTGTAGAAAGGTCGTTGTACGAGCAATCGACAAAATACAGATTAGTAGTCCCGTCGAGGTTCAAAGAAGTTAAATCGTTATACGAACACACCAAATCGGCCAACGACGTACAATCGAGTACACCCAATGTCTTCATATTGTTGTCACTGCAAATAAGAGACGTAAGAGACGGTAATTTGGACAAAAGCATATTCGATATTTCGTTATCGTCGATATTCAAATTAGACAGACTAACCGTCCCGAACAGGTTCAAACTGGTCAATTTATTATAACCGCAATATAGATTTTTGAGGTTTTCACAACTATCGACACTCAACGATTCAAGATGACAGCCCTGAACATTCAAACTCTGTAATTGCTGAGCTCCGTTTACATTAAGTTCCACGAACAAATTATTGGAACAATTCAGATTTTTCAAACCGGGAAGCCCGGAGAGAGACAAATCGGTCAAGCGATTTTTATAACAATCGAGCTTAATCAATGCCGGACAATTGTCTATATTCAACTCCGACAGCTTGTTCCTGCTGACATTCAATGTATTGAGCGCAGTACAGTTAGACACATTAATCTCCGTCAACTGATTGCGTGAACAATCGACTTTTTGCAAAGCCGTAAACCCATTCAAATCCAATTCTCCGGCCAATTCCTTATCCTTCCAATCGATAGAAATAGCACGGCCATCGCTCCATACTACCCCCTTCCACATTGCAGGATTCTTAATGTCGGTAATTCCTAAACGAATATAATTGGCATCTCCCTTAGCCGATTTTTGCTGCAAAAAACTTTGCAACTGTTTTACCTCTTTTTGATTGCTTTTTTGAGCGAACAATAACCCTGCGCTTCCCAGCACAATGGCTAACATAATGAAGACTCTTTTCATAACTGTTTTTATTATTTAGTACCTGTTAAAAGTTATTCGGTTTCCAAAACAGAAACTTTACAACTCTTAAACAACAGTTGTAGAAAAAAGTTCTTTTAACTTGCGAAAAGATAACGGTTATTATGGTTCAGTCAATAATTAGTGGAGATTGTTTTTTAACTCTTGTACTCGCAGATAGAGAGGAAAAAGAATATTCGTAGAGACTTTTTAGACCTTCTCCCTTGCCGTATCCCATAGCCTTACGGGGTGTTTCAATTTTTACTATCAGAGATATTTTAAAACACCTCCCCTGCCGTGCCCCGTAGCATTGCGGGGTGTGGCGAAGCAATAGGGGAGGTGTCCGCAAGGACGGAGGGGTTACCCCCTACTGCTAAAAAACTTATGAAATCTTTCCAATCCCTCTCCTCAAAAACTACCGTTCCGTCGGCAACTCCCCTATTGCCACCGCAACAAAGGGGATGCAATCCATCGCATTCGTTAAAATTCCGGCCTACCCCCTCGGATTTTCTACCGAACCGTTATTATGACTTACGAATAGAGTTCTCTTCGATAACAATGCGTCGAGCTTTATACAAAGCGCCTATCGCTTTTTTAAAGCTCTTCTTGCTACACTGGAAATAATGTGCAATCTCCTCGGCGGGCGATTTATCCGAAAGCCGTAACACCCCTCCCGCTTCATTCAACTTCTGTAAAATCGATTCACACAACGGGTCTATTTTTTCATATCCCGGAAGCTGTAACATCACATCTATCTTATCATCTTCCCTCACTTGTTTTACATAAGCACGCAAGTGCTCCCCAATGGTTATAGGTCTGAAAATCTCGTTGTGATAAATCACCCCCCAATGCAAATTATCGATAATAACCTTGTATCCGAGCGGAGTCCTTTGAGTTACTATGATTTCGACAGGTTGATTCGCCTCATATTCAGGAGGGACATTGTCTAAAAATTTATCCAATTTTGCGGAAGCGACTATTCGGCCGGTAGCAGAGTCGAGATATACATATACAATATAAAACTCGCCTTGCTGCATATCCGTATTTTGTTCCCGAAACGGGACCAACAAATCTTTCGCCTCTACTCCCCAATCCAAAAATGCGCCGATTCTATTCACCGACTTTACCTGTAACCACGCAAATTCACCTACTTGTGCATACGGTTTTTGTGTCGTTGCAATAAGCCGATCTTCCGAATCATAATAAACGAAGACATCTATCTCTCCGCCTTCACTGCATGATTGTTCCGGAACGAACTTCCGTGGTAATAAAATTTCTCCCTTCTCTCCCCCATCGAGGTAAACGCCGAAATCGACCGTTTTAACAACTTTGAGCTTATTGAATTTTCCGACTTGTAACATATAGGTTTATTTTACACGAATCTTATTGCAAAGATAGTGCAAACGAGGGCAGAAACAAATTTATTTGGTTATGCCGAGTGCAGTCTATTTTCGCATTTTTGCAAAGATAGTGCAAACGAGGGGCAGAAAAATCATTTGGTTATGCCGAATGTAGCCTATTTTCGCATTTTTGCAAATGTACACAAATCTTTCAACAGAAATTATAAAAATCCCGAAAACCGGGTGCTCGCATAATACTATTCCTTTTTTGCTTCTTTTCCCTTGCCAAGCACAACAAAAGGTGTATTTTTGTAAAAAACTTATTTATATGAAAAAAGTATCGTTATTGAGTATAATAGCATTGATAAGCTGTCTGTACTCTTGTAATTTCAAGAATAATCATTCAAATGAAACGAATGCCGATTCTGTTGTGGTGGAAAAATTAGTCATCGCAGACACCTACCATCTCTCCGGAGATACCGCAAAGCCAGCTTGCAAAGTCGTCTTGACAATGGAAATTCCTGTAAAATACAAACAAGACAGCGATTACCTTCATTTGCAAAAAATACTTTCTCCTCTAACCTTTGGAGACGAATATACGGGAGACTCCTTGAAACAAGCCGCACAAAAGGTCGTAGAGTCTCATGTGAACGCCTATAAAGAAATAGAACCCGAATTCGAAAAAGAACTGGCGAAAAGCGGAGAGGCTTATTCTTTCGAATGGGACTTCGATTACACCCTCTCTCCCGTTTACAATCGCAATGATTTCTTCTGTTACGGAGTATCCTCGTCCGAATATACGGGCGGAGCCCATGGCATGTATTCGAATCGTTATTACACGATAGACCTCTCCAACTGGAAAAAAATCGGTTTAGACGATATTTTCCAGCCCGATTCATCGGATACGCTTAGTTCTATCTTATTGAATCGGCTGATGAAACAACTGAATGTATCGTCACCCGACTCCCTACTGGAACTAGGCTATTTCGACACGGAAGATATCATGGCTACCGAAAACTTTTATCTGACCGATACCGGTATCTGTTGGGTATATAACCCTTACGAAATAGCTTGTTATGCGACAGGGCAAACCAGTATAGAAATACCGTTCAAAGAGATCGACAGCTATATTTTACCCGACAGCCCCGTTCGTCGTTTAATCAAATAAACAGCAAACCATGCAATATATAAAAACATACTTCCCGAATCTGACACCGAAGCAGGAAAATCAATTTATGGCTTTGGGACAGTTATATACCGACTGGAATGCAAAGATCAATGTTATCTCTCGCAAAGACATAGAGAACTTGTACCTCCACCATATCCTGCACTCTTTGGGAATTGCCAAAACGATAAATTTCGCAGATGGTTCCGAGATTCTCGACGTGGGAACCGGAGGAGGGTTTCCCGGTATTCCCCTCGCCATACTTTTCCCGGAATGTAAATTCCATCTGATAGACCGCATCGGAAAAAAAATAAAAGTCGCCGCGAACGTCGCCGAATCCATTGATTTGGAAAATGTGACTTTTCAGCACGGAAGCGTAGAAGAAAACAAGTCCGAATACGATTTCGTGGTAAGCCGGGCGGTTATGCCCCTACCCGATCTATTGAAACTGATACGGAAAAACATAAAAAAAGAACAACGAAACGCGCTTCCCAACGGACTTCTCTGTCTAAAAGGCGGTGAATTACAAAACGAACTCGTTACAGTGAAAAAGACATCGATCGTATTCGACCTGAAAGACTATTTCAAAGAAGATTATTTCGACACGAAAAAAGTCGTCTATGTGCAAATTGTAAAAAAATAGGTTCAAATGAGAATTGCCCGATTTCAATTCAACATGCTCCCGGTAAATACCTATGTTTTATGGGACACGGCCAGTAGGGAATGCGCCATTGTCGATGCCGGATGCTATTATCCGAAAGAAGAAGAAACTCTCGCCGAATTCATTGACGATAATAAGCTGACCGTAAAATATTTGTTAGCTACGCATCTGCACTTCGATCACTGTTTCGGTAATTCTTTCGTGGCAAAAAAATATGGAGTTATGCTATGTGCGGCGGAAGCCGACGAATTTCTCTTACAAAATATGATACGCCAATGCGAATCTTTCGGTATTCCGTTTCGAGGAGAAATACAGCCGATTGGGCATTATATTTCCGATAAAGACACATTTGACCTCGGTCATGAAAAATTAAAAGCGATTGCCATACCCGGACACTCTCCGGGAAGTATGGCTTTTTATGCCCCCGATTCAGGGTTTGTACTGTCGGGCGATGCGCTTTTCCAAATGAGCATCGGAAGGACCGATTTGCCGGGAGGAAATCATCATCAGTTGGTCGAATCTATACGAACAAGATTACTTACTCTACCGAAAGAAACAATCGTATATCCCGGTCACGGACCGGAAACAGAGATCGGTATCGAACAAATCGAGAATCCCTTTTTATGAAAGGGATTCTTTATTTTCCGAATCATCTATATGATCCAATAAAAAGCACTTTAACGATTGAATGGCTCCATGCACATTTTTCCACTGTTGCGACTTCTCATTCGGTAAACCGCTAAAATCGGCAGACTGGCTCATTTGGTCTATGATTTGTATCTGGCGCTCAGCATTCGCGTCATCGCCCATCTTCGCATAAGCGAGGGCTAATTTAAGCCTGCAATGCAGGTCGTATGAATCTTCCCGAAGCACTGTTTCAAACACAGAAACAGCCTCTTCATAATATTCGAGATGAAGGCACGCCTCGCCTTTGAGTTTCATAGTTTCCATATCGTCTTCATTCAACTCCAACGACTTGGACAAATGATAATAGGCTTCTTCGTAGTCTCCTTCCTGCAAAAGAATTTCACCTAAAAACGAATGAGCCTCGTCGTCCCTACTATCAAGGCTTAAAGTATCTCTCAAATAAACAACGGCTTTCTGTATATCTCCCAATTCATAATAACAAGTAGCCAACTGATAACATATATTCGAGTTCGAAGGCTCTATATCGAGAGCCTTGTGAAAAAACTTCAACGCATTGTTGTTATCGTCCAATTTCACATAGCACTCCCCGATCAATTCATAAGCAACCGATTTTTCCTTTGTGATAGACTCATATTCAAGAAACTGTTCTATGGCCTTCTCATATTGTCCGGAGTCGTAATAACAATATCCTTTAAACGAGATTATCGATTCTTCATTTTCTTTCACCGCCAATGCAAAATCACAAGCCTCCACCGCTTTGTCATAATGTTTTAACAAAGCCTCGACTTTGGCCAAAGAAAACCAATCCTGCAACGAATAAGGGTCTTTGTCTATCAATTTATTATAAATAATGACAGATCGCTCATACTCCGAACGCTCTTCGCAGATAGCCGCCATTTCTCGAAACAGCTCCCGGCTATCGGGTAACACCTTTCCCGCTTTCTCCACGAACTCCACCAATTCATCGAAACAATCGTAATCGGTATATATATCCACGGCATCGAAACAAAAATCCTCCCGAATATCGTCGTTATCCAACATAGCAAGCAACAACGCATGGCCATCTTTCATATAACCGTCGATAAATAACAGCTCAGCCCGAATAAGTGTGGCATCAAGACTATAATCGGCCAGTTCGGACATAATTCTTTTCGCTTCATCTGCTCTATCGAGATAAAGCATATAACGAGCCTCTTTGAGCTTCAAATCCACATTGTCGGGGTGAAGATTCAACCCGAACTCAATAGCATGCAACGCTTTGGACAACTGCCCTTTGGACTCATAATAATCCGAGATTTCATCTATCTCGTCTGTATCGAAATAACAACTAACTGTCCCGCGCAACATTTCTTCGTAGCGGTCTATGAGTTCATTCGGCTTTTTAGCTGACATTGCAGATTCAGATAAAAACTGTCGAATCCCTTATACATAAGGAATCCGACAGTATAGAAAATAAATTTATACTTTACTTCGATTTTAATTTTTCCCAGCTATCTTTCAAAGATACGGTCCTATTGAACACCAAATGCCCATCGGTCGAATCCGGGTCCACACAAAAATATCCTGTACGCTGGAATTGATATCGATTGCCGGGCTTGGCATTCTCGGCCAAGTAAGGCTCGATACGGCAATTATCGACGATTTTTAGAGAATCGGGATTTAATAATTCTCTGAAATCCATATCTTTCTCCTCTGCCGGATTTTCTACATTGAATAGCCGGTCATACAACCTGACTTCTGCTGTCGAACTATATTCTGCCGATACCCAATGTAACGTACCTTTCACTTTGCGCATACTTCCCGGCATACCGCTTCGTGTATCGGGATCGTATTCACAATAAATTTCTTCTACGTTTCCATCGGAATCTTTTTTAATTCCGGTGCACTTGATTATATATGCCGACTTCAATCTCACTTCCTGATCGGGAGCTAAACGGAAGAATTTTTTGGGAGGATTTTCCATAAAATCGTCCCGCTCTATGTATAGCTCTCGGGTGAAAGGTATTTGATGGGTTCCTGCCTCCGGGTCTTCGGGATTATTCTCGGTTTCCAAATATTCCACTTTATTTTCCGGATAATTGGTAATAATCAATTTAACAGGATTAAGAACTGCCGATACACGGGTAGCTGTTTTATTCAGATCTTCCCGGATACTATGTTCGAGTAAAGAAACACTGATGATTCCGTCGTATTTTGTATAACCTATTTTCTGTATAAAATTCTTTATGGATTCAGGCGTATATCCACGACGGCGCAATCCGCAAATCGTCGGCATACGAGGATCGTCCCAGCCGGCAACCAGACCCTCTTTTACCAACTGTAAAAGTTTCCGTTTACTCATCACCGTATAGGTCAAATTCAAACGGTTGAACTCTATCTGGCGAGGGCAATAACTCTCGTCGGCCAATTCCTTTACAAAATACTCATATAAAGGACGATGCACCTCAAACTCCAAGGTACAAATCGAATGAGTCACCCCTTCGAAATAATCCGATTGCCCATGTGCGAAATCATACATGGGATATACATTCCATTTCGTTCCGGTACGATGATGAGGATGCTTGATAATACGGTACATGATAGGATCGCGGAAGTGCATATTGGGAGAAGCCATGTCGATTTTCGCACGTAAGACAAAACGACCTTCCTCGAATTCGCCCTTATTCATTCGCTCGAACAAATCGAGATTTTCCTCTACGCTTCTATTCCGATAAGGGCTTTCTATTCCCGGCTGTGTGGGAGTACCCTTTTGGCGGGCTATCTCTTCCGAAGATTGTTCATCGACATAGGCTTTACCCTCCTTGATTAAACGAATGGCCAAGTCCCATAACTTGGGAAAGTAATCGGATGCATAATACAACCGGTCTCCCCAATCGAACCCCAACCAATGAATATCTTCCATTATGGAGTCTACATATTCTACGTCCTCCTTCACCGGATTGGTATCGTCAAATCGCAAATTACATGTACCTCCGAACTTTTCGGCAATTCCGAAATCCATACAGATCGCTTTCGCGTGCCCTATATGCAGATAACCGTTAGGCTCTGGCGGGAAACGCGTATTCAAACGGCCACCATTCTTTCCGGCTTTCAAATCGGCTTCAACTATCTGTTCTATGAAATTAAGACTTTTCTTGTCTTCTATCTCATTGTTAGTTTCAATCTGTGTCATAAATGCGCATTATTTATAAGTGCGCAAATATACGAAAAGCTAAGAGAAGGACAAAATGAACGAGTATTTTTCATACCAAACCCAACCGTCCATTTTACTTTTCCCATACACGAAACTTCTATTCAAAAAAAATGGAAACGATATGGCAACATACAAGAAAAGTGAAATAACCATAGTCCTTCATCAAATCCAATTCATCTCTGTATAATATCGCATTAAATTATCTATCGCATTCTGTAAATCGATGTGTAACTGATGCGTCATACGATGAATACGGATTCTTCCATGAATATTCATTTTAGCCAATAAAAGCGACGAAAAGGCCTCTTTTCTTATCTTTTCACCGAGCTTATTGTTAAATCCCACAGTGACACTGTCTTCATGCTTGGCTACATACCCCAATAATTCTTCCGAAACTTGGGATTCCCCAGCCTGCTTCTTTATAGCCCAAACTTCATAATGATAATCGTCGTTAACGGTAGCGACATACGGTGGAACCGCCATCTGAAACATTTTCTTCACTTCTTTATAAACACTATTCACAGCTTCCATAATTTTTATTTTAGTTATTCATAATACACCCGAATCACATGTATTGTTCAACGATAAATAATGTATATCATCTGTCTTTTTATTACATTTGCAACGTTTTATAAATCATAAAGCGTGATATATCCACAAAATTTCGAACAAAAAATAGGATTCGACCAAATTCGATCGCTCATTAAAGAAAAATGTCTCAGCACATTGGGTATCGATTATACCGATAGAATGACGTTTTCTACCGGTTACGAATCTATACGGGAACAACTGAATCAAACATGGGAATTTGTACGCATTCTTGAAAATGCCGATGACTTTCCCGCCGATTTCTTTTTCGATGTACGACCGTCGATAAAACGAGTTCGTATAGAAGGAACCTTTTTGGAAGAAGCCGAATTATTCGACCTGCGGAGGTCGCTCGACACCATACAACGCATTATCCGATTTTTATATCCCGGAGAAGAGGAAGAAATCAAATACCCTTATCTATATAAACTGTCGAAAGAGATAAGTTCTTTTCCCGATTTAATCAAACGAATCGATCTCATTCTCGATAAGTTCGGACATATCAAAGACAATGCCTCCCCCCAACTGGCTCACATTCGCAGTAATATATCCTCCACGTTATCTGGTATATCCCGAAGTCTGAATGCAATACTGAGGACTGCCCAGAGCGAAGGATTCGTGGATAAAGAAGTCAGCCCCACTATGCGAGACGGACGCTTGGTCATACCGGTAGCACCTTCGTACAAACGAAAAATCAGGGGTATCGTACACGACGAATCGGCTAGCGGAAAGACCATATTCATCGAACCTGCCGAAGTTGTGGAAGCAAATAACCGAGTTAGGGAACTCGAAAACGAAGAACGTCGAGAAATCACACGTATTTTAACATCGTTCACCGACGAACTTCGTCCGGCTATCGATGAAATCATCTATTCCTATGAATTCCTCGCCGAAATCGACTTTATTCGGGCGAAAGCCCTCTTTGCCGAGGAAATAGGCGGAGTCTTACCCACTTTTGAAAATACTCGGCAAATCGAATGGTTTCACGCCGTACACCCCTTGCTTTACCTATCGTTGAAACGGCAAGGGAAAACAATCGTACCACTCGATTTGACGTTAGACGAAAAGAACAGAATACTGCTCATCTCCGGCCCGAATGCCGGGGGAAAATCGGTCTGTCTCAAAACCGTCGGGCTTTTACAATATATGTTGCAATGCGGACTGTTGGTTCCCATGCACGACAATTCCCGAACCGGCATATTCAAGGATATATTTATCGACATCGGCGATGAGCAATCCATCGAAGACGATTTAAGTACATATAGTTCGCACCTCACACACATGAAGTATTTCGTACGTAATGCGAATGAGAACAGCCTTTTACTTATCGATGAATTCGGCGGGGGAACCGAACCGCAAATCGGAGGAGCCATAGCAGAAGCATTATTGGACCGATTCAACCAAAAACATGCCTATGGAATCATCACGACCCACTATCAAAACTTGAAACACTTTGCCGAAGATTCAGAAGGAATCATAAACGGAGCCATGCTTTATGACCGCCATCTGATGCAACCCTTGTTCAAACTATCCATTGGCAATCCGGGGAGTTCGTTCGCCATTGAAATCGCCCGTAAGATAGGACTTCCCGAAGAAGTAATCGCTGCCGCATCAGAAAAAGTAGGTTCGGCATACATAGATATGGATAAATATTTGCAAGACATCGTTCGGGACAAACGCTACTGGGAAAGTAAACGTCAGAACATACGCCAACGGGAGAAAAAGCTCGAAGAACTAACCGCCCGGTATGAAGCCGATTTGATCGCTTTGGAAAAACAACGTAAGGAACTGTTGAAACAAGCGAAAGGAGATGCGGCCCAACTTCTCGCAGAAGCCAATGCACGTATCGAAAACACAATACGGGAAATTAAAGAGGCGCAAGCAGAGAAAGAAAAAACCCGCATAGCCCGGCAGAAATTCGAACAATTCAAAACCGAATTGGAAGAAACCCCGACCGTCGACGACAAAATCAGTAAAAAACTCAAACAGATCAACGACCGGAAAAAACGGAAACAACAAAAAAGAGAAGAAAGCAATCTACAACCTACCGCTCACACCGTTTTAATGAAAGGCGACTCCGTTCGCTTGAAAGGCCAAAATTCTGTGGGTGAAGTCCTTTCCGTCAACGGTAATGAAATTACCGTCGCTTTCGGACTGCTGAAATCGACCGTCAAAGCCGACCGCTTGGAAAAGGTCAGCAAAAACCAAATCAAAAAAGAAAATTCGAAAGCCACTTTTATCAGTTCGCAAACAACCGACGATATGAGGGAAAAGCAACTGAATTTCAAGCAAGAAATCGATGTGAGAGGCATGCGGGCCGACGAAGCGTTACAAGCTGTTACCTATTTCATAGACGATGCCATACAAGTAGGTTGTACTCGCGTACGCATTCTGCATGGCACTGGAACTGGCGTTCTTCGACAAGTCATCAGACAATACCTCAAAACTGTACCGGGAGTCTCCCACTTCCAAGACGAACACGTCCAGTTGGGAGGAGCCGGTATTACGGTCGTGGAACTAAACTGAAAAAAGGAGGAGCGAGCCACCTTAGAAGCTGTTTTAAATTTATTCCGAGACAGATTGAGCCCTATGTTGAAGCAGATTGGAGTCCGAGATATGCAGTCAATAGCGGGCTATTGAC
>ENA-ORTI01001952-ORTI01001952.1-human-gut-metagenome-genome-assembly--contig:-NODE-1952-length-19357-cov-5.275153_pt1 | contig 19357 bp, 11 predicted proteins | sample MGYA00242071_ERZ509191 | MGnify/ENA primary metagenome ERZ509191 (study PRJEB26280, sample SAMEA2338832) | human gut metagenome | biome: human gut; feature: human-associated habitat; material: faeces...
TCTTTACTGCAATTGAGATTGCCATTGAGATTGCTTGCGGATTTTAGGCTTATAACAAATATGATAATAAACTTAATATAGAAAAGACCACTACTAAAATAGAAACAGCTTGGTTGAACAAAGAATTAGTATTCCGGGAAGAAAAATTGGAGAATGTATTCCAATGTTTATCAAGGAAATTTCGTGTGAAATTCTCAATAGATAGTTCAATATCCGTAGATGATGTATACACTGGTGCATTCGATGATGAGAAAATCGAAGATATATTGGAAGTATTGAAAATACATTATGGATTCAATTACACAGTTAAGGATGGAAAGATAAATATTCGAATGAACAAATAATTATTAATCTTAAAATGAAATGATATGAAAACATGAATGAAAAACAAAAAAACTTCGGATAATTTGCCCATTATCCGAAGTTAGGAATGAGTCTTGTATGAGTTTCCGCTCATACCAACTCTTAATAAAAAAGAAAATAAACCAAATAGTTGTGTATTTATGAAAAATAAAAAACAATTAATCAGTTTAGTGCAGAAAGATAATAAAAATACAATCAAGTTGTATTCCTTATTGTTATTTTTTTGTTTCTTAACATTCACAAGTGCTAATGCACAGACAGGAAAAGTCAGCATTAATTTAAAAAATGCATCAGTAAAAGAGTTATTTAATGCAATTGAATCCCAAACGCCCTATCGTTTCTCATACCGTAGCGTAGAAGTAGAGAATAAAAAAGGGGTTACCATTTCTGTAAAGAATGCTAAACTTAAGGATCTGCTTATTCAAGAACTACCTAAACATCACCTCTCTCATATAGTACAAGGTAACAAAATAATTGTGACTCCTGCTACAGATAACCAGTCCTCTGACAAGTCTAATAAAGTAACAGGGAAAGTGGTTGACACAAATGGCGAGCCTATAGTTGGCGCTACCATCAAGGAACAGGGAACAACGAACGGTACAATTACGGATATGGATGGTAACTTTAGTTTTATGGTTTCTCCCAACACAATGATTGAAATCTCCTATATAGGATATCAAGAGCAACGGATAAAAACCGTTTTTGGAAAAAGTATGTTCATTACCTTAAAAGAAGATACAGAACTTCTTGATGAAGTGGTTGTAGTTGGCTATGGAATACAAAAAAAGGTAAATCTGACAGGAGCCGTTTCCGTAGTAGATGCCAAAACAATTCAGAATCGTCCGATTACAAATGCAACCCAAGCGTTACAAGGTGCACAAGGAGTCTATGTAAACTCTGCAGCCGGCGCTCAGCCTGGAAACGACGCAGCTACTATTCGTATCCGTGGTATGGGAACATTTTCCAGTGCAGGTAATGACCCATTATTTCTAATTGACGGAGTTCCTGGAACATTGACCGATGTGAATCCAAGCGATATTGCCAGCATTTCCGTATTGAAAGATGCAGCTTCAGCTTCTATCTATGGATCGCGTGCAGCAAATGGAGTGGTATTGGTGACAACAAAAAAAGCGGAAGCCGGAAAATTTTCTGTTTCATATAACAACTCTTTCGGATTACAGCAAATCACTTATCTGCCAGATGCCGTATGGGATCCGATCCTTTATATGAAAGGTTTTGATAAAGCTTACGAGAACGAAGGAAGAGCACCTCTTTATGCAGATATCATAGAAGAATATAAAGAAGGAATGAAAGTAGATCCTTATACCTATCCGGCAACAGATTGGTTCGATCTTTACTTTCGTGATGCTTTTATGCAAGAACATAATATACGTATCTCCGGTGGAAATGACCATATACAAACTGGTTTATCTGTCGGATACTTAGACCAAGAAGGGGTTGTTAATTTTACAGACGCTAAAAAAGTTTCTATTAATTTCAATAGTACTATTAAATACGGTCAATTCAAAGCAGGAATCAATGTGTCGGCTAATTATAGAAATTACAATGAGCCGCATACTGGAATCTCCGATTACATGCAATTGGGAATGCGTGCTCTACCAGTAATGACTCCTTATCTGGCTGATGGCAGTTATGGCCGTAGTTGGGTGGTAACTCCCGGACAGAATACATTCAACAACTTGCTGTCTTGCAAGGATGGAGAGAATAATTACAAACAGACTCGTATTGTCGGCAGTGCATTCGCCGAATATATTTTCCCTTATGATATCAAATACAACATTACATTGGGAGTCAGAAAAGTAGATTTAACTAGAAGATACTTCCAACCAACAACCTACACTTACAATCCAAAGACATTGGAACCGCAAAAAATGATTGCAAATACAACAGCAATGAATGCAGCGAATGACGATATTAATCCATCAATAAGCCAGACCGTCAATTGGAATCGTAGTTTTAACGGTAAACATAACATTGCTGCCTTGTTGGGTATGAACTACGAAGAATTCAATGCGTGGTCATTCAGCGCAAAAGGACAAGACGGATATCTGGATAATGAACTGACAGAAGTAGGACTGGCTACAACATTTCTTAAGCCAAGCAGTTCAAGCAGTAAAGTTCGGTTACTTTCCTATTTCGGCAGAATAAATTATGATTACGCAGATCGCTATCTCTTTGAGGCAAATCTCCGCTACGATGGTTCTTCCCGTTTTGCAAAAGGACATCGTTGGGGACTTTTCCCATCATTCTCTGCCGGATGGCGTATCGATCAAGAAACTTTCATGGAAAATACTCAAAATTGGTTATCAAACTTGAAGTTGAGAGTATCATGGGGGCAATTAGGAAATCAATCTATTGGCTTATTCCAATACACTCCAGTTATGAGTTCTGGTGTAAATTATATATTTGGGAATACACCTGCAACGGGATATGCAATGACCCAAGCTGTCGACCCGGAAATTTCTTGGGAAACAACAACTATTACCAACTTAGCATTGGACTTCGGAATTTTCAATAACTCACTGAGCGGTTCAATTGAATTCTTCAAAAAAAGGACAAAAGACATTCTCCGTTCTGTCAACCAACCATCACAGGTAGGAAATCTAACTGGAGCCATGCGTAATATCGGCACAGTAGATAATACCGGTTTAGAAGCCAATTTAGCTTATCGCAATAATATAGGAGCCTTCAACTATCATGTATTTGGTAACGTGACTTATGTTAAAAACGAAGTAGTACACATTGGTGGTGACGATATGATTAATGGCAAAAGAATTACGAGAGAAGGATATCCAATTGACGCTTATTATCTTTATATCTGTGACGGGATTTTCCAATCAGAAGATGAAGTAAAACACCATGCTTACCAAAGTGCTAACACACATGCCGGTGACTTAATTTTCAGGGATGTATCCGGCCCTGAAGGAGTACCTGACGGACAAATTACAGAAGATGATCGTGTAGTAACAGGCAGTTCTGTACCAGATTTCACCTATTCGTTTGGCTTAAATCTAGATTATAAAGGAATAGGACTGAATGTATTTTTTCAAGGAGTATCAGGAATTAGCACTTACCCTACTCATAATTTGGTGTACCCCTATGCTAATGGAGCAGGTGTTACCTACGAATGGCTGAAAAGAGCATGGACACCAGAAAATACCGGTGGTGGATTCCCCCGTTTACTGACTACTAACAGTCAACATGATAATTATACAAAATCCAGCACATTTTGGTTAAGAGATGCCTCCTATTTACGTTTAAAAAACATTCAACTAAGTTATGATTTTCCCCAAAAATGGATCGCTCCATTAAAAATTGCATCGTTAAAAGTATTTGTGAATGCAGAAAATCTCTTGACATTCTCGGACTTTGACATATTTGATCCGGAAAGATCGTTAACCTCAGACTATATATGGTCATATCCTTCTGTAAAATCATTTACAGGTGGAATCAATGTTACATTCTAAATTATGCCAATTATGAAGAAAATATTAACTGGATTTGTTTTTTGTCTTTCTATAACAAGCTGTTCTCTAGACACGATTCCCACAAGCCAGTATGTAGAAGATAATTTTTGGAAAACCCCTGAACAAATTGAGGCAGGTTTGGTAGCCTGTTATAGTACGATGTATAATGTATATATGTACGGAAGTAATTTAATTTTTAGTGAAACCGGAACCCCTAACGCCTACAATTATAATGGAACTTATGGATGGCGAGTAATTGGCGATGGCTCAGTAAATTCTATAAATTCAGATATTGTCAATGGTAAATGGGGAGCTTGTTACCAAGGTATCGGACGTTGCAATACATTTATAGCCGGTGCTCCTTCTTTTGTTATTTCAGAAGAAGATAAAAAGGAGATGGTAGGAGAAGCAAAATTCCTGCGTGCGTTGTTTTATTTTGATCTTACTAACATGTATGGTGATGCTCCATTAATTTTAGATAAACCGGATGTAAATACACAGTCATTTCTGCCTAGAGATCCGAAAGCTAAAATTATAGCTCAGGTTATTCAAGATCTGAAAGATGCTTTTTCTGCATTGCCAGCAACTTCTTCCCAAACAGGAAGAGCCAATAAATGGGCCGCAAAAGCATTACTAGCACGTGTCTATCTATACAATGAGATGTGGGAAGAGGCAGAAAAAGCAGCTGAAGAAGTGATAAACTCCAAAAAGTATTCCCTCTTTTCAGACTACCGTAATCTCTTTTCAAGAGATCATGAAAACAATCAAGAAGTGATCTTTGATGTACAATACCTGTACCCAACTTTTGTTCATTCGGGTAACGGGTTGGATGTCGTACTTCGCCAATTCAACTCAATTGCTCCAACCTTAGATTTGGTAAAAGCTTACGATATGAAAGATGGTTCATCGTACACCGATGGAAAAGATTTATATATAGATAGAGATCCTCGTTTCTATGCAACTATCGTTCATCCCGGTGCCACTTATATGGGACAGATTGTAACAAACGATAAATTCATAAATACCGGTTATACGTTCAAGAAATATTCACGTTATGACACAGCTGCCGCCACCATAGACGATAAGAATGATATCAATATTATTCTTATGCGCTATGCTGATATACTTATGATATATGCGGAAGCACGAAATGAACGTTTAGATAAACCAGATCAACCTATATACGATGGCATAAACGAGGTACGTAATCGTCCTAGCGTAAAGATGCCTTTATTTGATAAAACAAAAGATAATTTTACAAAAGAGCAGATGCGTGAAAGAATACGTCATGAACGCCGCATCGAATTTGCAGGTGAAGGTTGGTATTACAATGATATACGCCGCTGGAAAATCGCAAAGGAACTAATGAACGGTAGTACCGTACAAAAGTATGATGGTTCCATTATTGAAAGACGTATATTTAACGATAAGAATTATTTATTTCCACTTCCACAGCAAGAAGTGAATGATAATCCGAATCTATTACCCAATAATCCCGGTTGGTAAAAATAAATTTCTTATTAAAATGAACAATAAGTATCCATTATTATATATGTTCTTTTTGCCTGTAATGTGTCCATCAGGAACAAAAGCTCAGAATCCGGATCAACGACCAAACATTATTTATATTTTGGCGGATGATATCGGTTATGGGGATCTAGGGTGCTATGGGCAGCAAAAGATAGAAACGCCGAATCTAGATCAGTTAGCTGCAAAAGGTATGCGGTTTACCCAACATTATTCCGGTTCTGCGGTTTCTTCTCCTTCTCGTTGTTCATTAATGACAGGATTACATACGGGACATGCCTATATCCGTGGAAATGACGAATTACCTGAACGAGGTGATATTGAGAATTATTTGGCTGTATTGGCAGATTCTACTTTAGAGGGGCAACGTCCGATGCCTGAAGGTACGATAACGGTGGCATCCTTATTAAAGCAAGCAGGTTATACAACCGGTTGCGTTGGTACATGGTGTTTAGGCTATCCAGGATCAAGTTCTACTCCCCGCAAAATGGGCTTCGATTTTTTCTATGGGTATCATTGTCAACGACAGGCACATGATTATTATCCACCTTTTCTGTGGCGAAACGAACATCGGGAATATCTGCCTAATCGCCTTCTTTCACCAAATCAGAAATTCGATGCAACAGCCGACCCTAATAAGAAAGAAAGTTATGAATTCCTTGTCTCCAAATCTTACGCACCGGAGTTAATGCTTCATGAGGTCCTTTCATTTGTAAAACGACACAAAGAACGTCCTTTCTTTCTATATTGGCCTACTCCCATTGCACATGTACCATTGCAAGCACCTCAACGCTGGATTGATTATTATGTAAAAAAATTCGGTGACGAGTCCCCTTATTTGGGTGACAAAGGATACTTCCCTTGTCGCTATCCAAAAGCTACATACGCTGCCATGGTTAGTTATATGGATGAGCAAGTCGGCTGTCTGGTTGAATTATTAAAAGAATGCGGGATTTATGAAAACACATTAATCCTATTCAGCAGTGATGACGGACCGACTCACAACGGAGGAGTGAATGCTCCTTGGTTTGATAGTGCAGGACCCTTCAAATCGGAAAAGGGCTGGGGAAAAGGCAGTTTACGTGAAGGTGGTATCCGAGTGCCAATGATTGTTCATTGGCACGATCAGATCACCGCCGGATCTGTCAGCGATCATATTTGCGCCTTTTGGGATGTGTTGCCTACATTAGGCGAAATTAGCGGCTATTCCTACAAAAAAACAGATGGCATCAGTTTTTTTCCTACTTTGAAAGGCAACCGTCAAGGAGTGCATGAATATCTTTATTGGGAGCTTCCGGAAGGGAAAGGTTCGAAAGCTATCCGCATGGGAAAATGGAAAGGATATCTTTCTAATATTAAAAACGGAAACCGTTGTGTAGAGTTGTATGATCTGGAAACAGATCCGCAAGAACAGTACAATCTTTCATCTATTTATCCGAATGTAGTGAAGGAAATAGAGAAAAAGATGAAAAAAGCTCATACGGAATCCCCTGTTACTAATTACAAATTATAAATTATCGAAAATATGAAAAAATGGAATTTATTACTTGTATTGGCTTTACTTTTTGTTGCATGTAAAGATGAATACGATGTCAATTTAGATGAGCTTTATGGCACTACCTCCGGCTCATCTTCTAAAGTAGATAAAGAAATCATTACATGTGGAGACTCAAAAGTCATGATTGTCAATATAGGCAAAGCCTCTATGACCACAGTACCATATGAGTGGGAATGGGATTCGAAAACAGCCGATGACCTTTCTGCAACATTGAAAGGACGTTTATTGGGAATGGATGAATGCAAAGTCGTAAATGAAGGAAACGACCAACTTGTCTTGCTAACATCTTCGGGAGGAGCAGCTCTTATTCTTTCTCGTAAAACCAAAAAATGTTTATTCACTGCTGTGGATGCTCCAGGAGCACACTCTATTGAATTGCTGCCCAACAATCGAGTCGTAGTGGCCCTCTCTGGTGACGCAGGCGGCTTTCAGGTATATGACAGGGACGCTTCTAACAAAGTTATCTTTAAAGAAGATCAAAAAGGCGGACATGGTGTCATTTGGATGGAAAATCAGCAACTTTTATATGCATTAGGATATGATAAATTACTCGCTTATGAACTAAAAGATTGGAATACATCAACGCCCTCATTTGTGAAGAAGCAAGAATGGAATCTACCTTTAGGTGGGACAGAGCAAATACCGGATGGACATGATTTAATTCGCATTTCAGATCATGAATTAGGATTCACAACAGCTTATAACGTATATGTACTCGATACAAATACAGGAACTATCTCTGAATTCGAACCTATGAAAGGTCGCAAATTTATCAAATCCTTCAATTACGATAAAGAAAGCGGATACTTAGTTTATACTTATGCAGATATTGAGTGGTGGACACATAATATTCACATCCAAAATCCCAACAAAACAATCACCATCAGTAATGTAAATCTTTATAAAGTGAGAACAGTACCTGAAAGGGAATAAATAAACAGAAAGAAGCGATTACAAATTTGTAAAAAATAGCTTTCTAAATAGTTCGTAAAATGGATATAAGAAAAAAAATATGAAAAAGATATATGCAATATTTATACTTTTTTTTGTCTTGTGCGCATGTGCTACCGGACAAAAAAAGAACGAAATTGTTGTCTGTGGTGACGACAAAGTATGGATTGTCAATGTAGATAACTCAGAGGGAAAAAATTTAGATATCGTATGGAAATGGAATGCACAAGAGTCTAATATCCCTGACGATTTCAAAAAATACTTTCAAGGAATGGATGAATGCAAAACTGCAAAAAATGGTGACTGGTTACTTACATCTTCTTCGGCTGGAGGAGCAGCAATTATTGAGCGTTCATCTGAAAAATGCTTGTTTTATGCAAGAGTTCCAGCCGCACATTCCATAGAGCTACTTCCTGATAATCGGGTAGTGGTAGCATTATCACATAATGAAGAAGGAGACTGTATACAATTATTTGACATCAACCACCCTAACCAAGTTCTTTTTCAGGATAGTCTTTTTTGGGGGCATGGAGTAATCTGGATGGAAAACCGTCAATTGTTATACGCACTCGGCTTTAATGAATTAAAAGCTTATTCCCTAAAGAATTGGAAAAGTGAACAACCAACATTACAGATGGAAAAAGTATGGAAACTGCCAACAGACGACGGACACGATTTGATTCGCATTTCAGAAAATGAATTGGGATTTACAACATCGTCCGGAACTTATGTAATTGATTTGGACACGGAAAAAATTGTTTCATTTCAACCTTTAGAAGGGAAAAAATTCATCAAGTCATTTAATTATAACAAGGAAAATGGAATTTTGAGTTATACACAAGCCGAAATCGAATGGTGGACTCACAATATTTATCTGGAGAATCCAAAGAAAACGTTAACTATAGACAGCATCAATCTGTATAAGGTTCGTCCAGTTATCTATGAATAATCATAAAATTAAAAAAGTATTTATGCATATTATTAATAAAATATTAATATTGGGGAGTTGGCTGGTTGTTCTATTGTTAGTCCATACTTCATGCACAAACTCTGTTGACCATTCGGAAAGGACATTAAAATTACTTCCTGAACCTGCCCAGTTAACAGTAGGAAAAGAAGCATTCATTCTACAGGACGATATGATTATCAGCATCAATGCCCCCTCTTTAAAATCGGCAGCAGATTATTTAGTTACCATCTTGCAACGTGCCACTGGTTATAAGTTTGTTGTTACAGAAGAGGGAAGAGGGCATATTCAACTATGTATAGATGAAAAATTACCTCACAAAGAAGGCAATTACACATTAAAGGTTACCTCGAACCAAATACACATATCTTCGGCGAATTATGCCGGTGTAATAGCCGCTATATCAACAATCCGTCAAATGTTTCCTGTTGAAATAGAAGCATCAACCGTTGTTTGGGATACAGTTTGGTCAATACCAACTGTTTCTATCATAGATGAACCACGTTTTGCATGGAGAGGCATACTACTTGATGTAGCTCGCCATTTTTTCAGTAAAGAAGAAGTGAAAGAGTTGTTAGATGTTATGGCACTTTATAAGATGAATAAGTTTCATTGGCATCTGACTGATGATCAGGGGTGGCGCATTGAAATCAAGAAATATCCCCTACTGACAGAGAAAGGGGCATGGCGTACATTTAATGACCAAGATCGTATTTGCATGAGTCGTTCAAAAAGAGAACAAAATCCCTCTCTTGCCATTCCTTCTGATAAATTACGAATTATAGAAGGGGATACTCTATATGGGGGGGGTCTATACACAGGAAGATATACGTGAAATTATAAGGTATGCAGCAGTACGTGGCATCGACGTAATTCCAGAGATAGACATGCCGGGACATATGCAAACAGCAGTTAGCCTTTATGCGAATGTATCTTGTTTTCCACAAAAAGAAGCACCGATGAATATTTCTTCTCCTGTTTGTCCGGGTAAAGAGAGTGCCTTAGAGTTTTGCAAGAACGTGTATGACGAGATTTTCCGACTATTCCCTTCTGAATATGTACACTTAGGAGCGGATGAAGTTTCAAAAAAGAATTGGGAAAAGTGTTCAGACTGTCAGAAACGTATGAAAGTAAACAACTTAAAGACAGAAGAAGAACTGCAATCATGGTTCATTCATCAAATGGAACAATATTTCAATGAAAATGGAAAACGTTTGATTGGCTGGGATGAAATATTGCAAGGTGGAGTGTCGCCTACGGCTACAGTGATGTGGTGGCAAAGCTATGAAAAAGAGGTTGTAAAAAAATCCATAGCCCAAGGTAATTCGGTCATTCTTTGCCCGAACTACGATTTCTATTTGGATTATTCCGAAATAGGACAGTCCACTCGTCTGATTTGTGAATCAGTATCTTTATTGGACTCATTGAACGAATCTCAATCCAAACAAATATTAGGAGTACAAGGAAACATTTGGGGTGAGTTCATTCCTTCCCGTGAACGAATGCATTATATGGCATTTCCTCGGTTACTCGCCATCGCAGAGACAGGTTGGTCACAAGCTGCAAATTACAATTGGAAAAGCTTCCAGAGACGCATGACCGGACAATTCAATCGTTTAGATGCATTGGGAATAGATTACCGCATGGCTGATTTGGAAGGATTTTGCAACACAAATACTTTTATCGGTGAAACTAAAGTAAATGTCATTTCCCCTGATCCAGACGTTGTTATCCATTATACTGACGATGGCACAGAGCCAACCGAAAAATCGGCAGTATACACCACTCCTATATCCATCCGCGATTCTGCAAGTTTTGCGTTCCGCGCATATCGCCCCAATGGAAAATCAAGTAAAGTTTTCCATGCTTCTTATAAAAAGCAGAATGGATATATTCCAGCGGTAGATATTAAAGCTCCGAAAAAAAAGGGATTAATGCTTACATGGTATGAAGGCGACATTCCTTCTTGCCAAGTAATAGAAAATTACCATTTAAAAGAAAAGAGAACCATCGACGATATATATATTCCTTCAGAAGTAGGCAACAGTAAAGTAGGTTTAATTTTTACCGGTTATTTTTACGTATCGGTTGACGGTATCTATTCATTCAGCCTTTCATCTGATGAAGGAAGTACATTAAAAGTAGATGAAGAAATGATTATAGACAACGGAGGCCGACATTTGAGGAATGAAGTTTCAAGTCAACGTGCATTGGCAAAAGGATGGCATCCGTTAGAAGTTCGTTACTTCGATTTCAATGGTGGATGTTTGTCGTTAAAGATGCATGATGCTTCAGGCAAACAAATAAAACCAATATACAACCATTAATTAACCAATGATAAATAATCATGAGAACACAACTGATAATTATATTGTCGCTGTTGAATGTATGTTTGGTGCCTGCCCAAGAGCGTGATACGCGTGTGCGTACCTACATTACTCCCACCCGGATTGTTTGGCAACAAGACAGTGATCACATCACTAATTGTAATTTTCTGTTAAACCAGGGAGATGGTCAGGCTTATTGGGGAGCGTATTACGATTACGAATCAATAGATACCGGTTTACAAGGCAAGAAAGAGAAAACGGTCAAAGCCGCCACATATTGCCGACTATCTTCTACCGATGGGGCTCGTCCAGCTATTCTGCTTGATTTCGGGAAAGAACTTCATGGCGGAGTACAATTAGTCACTGGTGCCTGGCCAAGCCATAAGCCGGTAAAAATCCGTCTTCGTTATGGCGAATCGGTCAGTGAAGCAATGTCCGACATAGACGGCAAAGGAGGAGCGACAAACGACCATGCTATTAGAGATCAAGAGCTTATCCTTCCATGGCTCGGAGTATATGAAACAGGAAACTCCGGTTTTCGTTTTGTGCGCATTGATCTATTGGATACAGACGCAATACTTGAGCTTAAGGAGGTCCGTGCAATCTCTATCATGCGCGATATTCCGTATCGCGGTTCTTTCCAATGTAATGATGAGAAACTTAACACAATATGGCGGACGGGAGCTTATACCGTTCACCTGAATATGCAGAATCATCTCTGGGATGGAATTAAACGAGACCGTTTGGTCTGGATAGGTGATTCCTATCCAGAGGTGATGACTGTAAACTCCGTGTTCGGTTACAATGAAGTGGTACCTAAAAGTTTGGATTTAATGCGTGATATCACGCCATTGCCACATTGGATGAATGCAGGATTCTCCTCTTATTCTATCTGGTGGCTGTTGTGTCATTATGAATGGTATCGCTATCATGGAAATAAAGCCTATCTGGAACAATCACGTGATTATATTACAGCTTTATTGAGACAATTAATGACTCAAATAGCCCCCGATGGGCAGGAATGTCTGGATGGCACTCGTTTTTTGGATTGGCCATCGAATAGCAACAAAGACGCAATTGCGGCAGGGCTCCAAGCCTTAATGGTTTGGGGAATGCGAGTCGGAGTTGAATTTGCAGAACTATTTGAAGACAGACAATTGTCTAATGACTGTAAAGCTGCCGAGAAGAAGTTGGTAAAAGCTGCATCCAAAGTTTATAAAAAGTTTTTAGCTTCCTGTCCGGCTCCCGATGCGCCCGGCTCCAAGCAAGTGACTGCATTAATGACGATTACAGGATTAATTGATGCCCCAAAAGCTGATAAAGAGTTCCTCTCAATAAATGGTGCACAGGGCTTCTCTACTTTTTATGGCTATTATATGTTGGAAGCAATGGCTATGGCCGGCAATTATCAAGGAGCATTAGACGTGATTCGTGAATATTGGGGAGCAATGATCGACTTGGGAGCCACTAGTTTTTGGGAAGATTTCGATATCAATTGGATTCCGAATGCAGCCCCCATCGACGAACTAGTACCGGAAGGGAAAAAAGATATTCATGGTGACTGTGGCGCTTATTGCTATGTAGGCTTCCGTCATAGTTTGTGTCACGGTTGGGCTTCAGGACCAACTTCTTGGTTGAGCCGTCACATTTTAGGTGTGGAAGTAATAGAACCAGGATGTCGTCAAGTACGTATAACTCCTCATTTAGGCGATTTACAGTGGGTGAAAGGTACATTTCCAACTCCTTATGGCGAACTACAAATTTACCATGAGAAGCAAGCAAATGGCAATGTAATATCAGAGGTGAAAGCCCCTAAGGGAGTATCAGTCATCAAATAGATAATGAGTTTTATAAAACAATTAGAAGGTAGTTTACACTGCCGTAATGTATAAATTAGAAGGAGTAAACAAATGAAAAAGAAATTATTAATGAATGTATGGATAATGCTTGCATTATTCACATGTGTAGGTATTTCTTCTTGTTCAGACAACGACGAAGACGGCACAAAAGGACATCAAGTATTACGTTTAGTTGATAAAAGTGGAAATCCAATTGGCGGTATCAGTGGTGGAGACTGTAATTTGACTGGTAGCGCTGAAAACCTGACGCTGAGAGTGATGTCCGATTTAGACTGGGAAATAACTATTTCCGAAGGCAACGAATGGTTTAAAGCCGACATCACAAAAGGAAGCGGTTCAAAAGAGATTTCATTTACAGTAGCCGAAAATGAAGGATTGGAAGAAAGAAAAGCTACAGTGATATTATCGACCACCCAGAATTCATCTGTTCAAGATTTCGTATTGAATTGTATTCAGCCAGGTGGACCAAGATTAATAGTGACTCCTGAGAATACTTCTGTCGAAAAAGAAGGGAAAGATGTCACCATTGCAATTAACACTAATTTACCTTCATTGAAATGTATCATACCTGAAAATGTTAAATGGATTACTCAAAAATCATTAACAAACAAACAGTTAATTCTTACAGTAGCAGCAAGTGATATCGCAAAAATACGTACTGCAACGGTGGAAATTACTTCTGAGTCGGCCGCTTATCCTACAACAAAAAGCATAGAAATCAGGCAAGCGGGTGCTGTGGATATGGCAGAGTTACTCGATGTTAAGTTCAATGCAGATGGTACTGCAGAAGATCTTTCTGCGATGAAAATGCCTATTAAAGCATTTGCCGGTTCTACTTTGAGCATGATTGAAAATGAAACTTTTGGTTATATTGCAAAATTCGACCCGGTAACAATAAATGCGAATAAAATTACCAGTGGTTTCTATATTGTTGATTTCACCCAAAACTTAATTTTCCAAAATGCAATTGCCGATGGATTCTCAATGGAATTATATGTAACTGCTAAAGATTACGGAGAAAGCGGTCCGATTCCGATGGGGTGTCATGGTGGTGGCGGTGTTGCCATTACTTGGCAAGATAAAGATAACTATTGGACTTTTGAACCCTATATAGGTAATTATTCAGCTTGTAATACGCCTCCACTGGGTGAAGTGCCAGAAGAAACATGGTACCATGTAGTGGGTGTCTGGGATGGTACAGGAAGTGCAGGTGCCATTAAATTGTATCTAGATGGAGAAATCAAGGCAGAAAGAGCCCCTGCTAAGGGTAATTCATTCCAATTTCCAGGAAATAAATGGTTCGTAATTGGTGGAGACGCTGGTGCTGCAAATGAAGCAGACAGAGCCTATAAAGGTCAAATTGCCGTAGCTCGTATATATGACCGTGCTTTGACAGCCGAAGAGGTTAAACTATTATATGATACATTGGAAGAATAAAACACTCCGCAGATGAATCATTTTTCATAGGTAATCAGAATAAACAAGCTACAGAGATTACTTTCCAGCTTTTAATTCTTAAGTTGAAAAGTAATCTCTGTATTTTTTCTTATTGTAAAATAGGTCCAATATAGATTCATATAATTAACTATAAATGAAGAAAATAACCAAACTCATTTCAGTCATAGGTTTCATCCTTTGTCTGTCCGCCTGCCAAGAAATTCGGGAAGTCAGTTATGAGCAACTTCGCGGAGGGTTTACCAACCTCCCGGATTCCATTCAGACAAGTGTCTACTGGCACTGGATTTCTGGAAATATTTCCAAAGAGGGAGTCATCAAAGATCTGGAATCAATGAAACAGGCTGGCATCAACCGTGCATTTATAGCGAATATCGGACTAAGTGCAGCGGAAGCACCCACCGGAGATGTGCAGATTTTCTCCGACGAATGGTGGGAGATACTGCATGCCGCTTTAAAAAAGGCAACCGAGCTGAATATAGAAATCGGTATCTTCAACTCTCCGGGATGGAGTCAGGCAGGAGGTCCGTGGATCAAGCCGGAGCAGTCCATGCGGTATCTGGCATCTGTCGGCACGCAAGTCAAAGGCGGACAGGCAATAGAAGTTATGTTACCCAAAACCAATCCTAATTTTCAAGATGTAAAAGTACTGGCTTATCCGTCTGTGAAAAGCAAAGCTACGATCCTTAATCCGGCCAACTGCACTGTTAGCTCTTCCCCCGCCATCACTGCTATCCATCATCTGATAGATGGAGAAACGGCGACAGAAATACGGTTTGGCAACCAATCCGAAGTCGTAATAGACTTTAAGAGCCACGATACAGTAGCATTGCGAAGCCTCCGCCTGCTTACCTCCGCCGCACCTATACGTTGCCAGGCGGTTCTGCAAATGAATGATAACGGTGAATACAAAGAAATCAAGCAGTTCAGTATAGAAAGATACAACGATAATCTGGCTGTAGGATTCGATCCTTATGCTCCTATTGCCATCTCTTTCCCCACAGCCAGCGGTAAAGACTTCCGGTTGTCACTCTCCGGTCTGAATCCCAATAGTGGCATCCGGGAAATAACATTGTCTTCTGCTCCGGTAGTAGAAAGTTATTCGGAGAAAACATTCGCCAAAATGTATCAGACTCCACTTCCTTACTGGAATGAATATCAATGGCCGGTGCAAGCAGTGGTGGACGACCCTGCATTGATCGTTCAGCCCGAACAAGTGAAAGACATCACCGCCTGTATGAAAGGAAACAAACTTTCCTGGGACGCTCCCGACGGAGAATGGGAAATTGTGCGAATGGGAATGGTACCCACTTATGTAGAAAACGGTCCTGCATTAAAAGACGGGATAGGTCTTGAAGTGGACAAAATGAGTAAGGAGCACCTCCGAAGCCATTTCGACGCCTTTATCGGCGAGATTTACAAGAGAATCCCTGAAGCCGACCGTAAGACTTGGAAAGTAGTTGTAGCGGACAGTTATGAAAAGGGAGGTCAAAACTTCACGGACGATTTCCTTGAATCATTTGAGAAGAAGTACGGTTATAGCGCACTACCTTTTCTCCCTGTCTACAATGGAGTGGTTGTGGAAAGCGAAGATGCCTCCGACCGCTTTTTGTGGGATATGAGAAAGATGGTGGCCGAACGGTTATCATACGATCATATTGGTGAACTAACCCGTCTAAGCCACCAATACGGAATGACTACCTGGTTGGAAAACTACGGTCACTGGGGATTCTCCGGAGAGTTTTTGCAATACGGCGGGCAAGCAGATGAAGTGGCAGGAGAATTCTGGAGCGAGGGAGAACTAGGCAATATAGAAAACAGGGCTGCTTCTTCGTGTGGTCATATCTACGGTAAACAAAAAATCTCTTCCGAGTCTTTCACCTGTGGCGGTATGGCTTACAGCCGTTATCCGGCTACCATGAAACAACGTGGTGACCTTTTCTTCTCCGAAGGAATCAACAACACACTGCTGCACGTCTATATTTCACAGAAAGCGGAAGGCAAACTGCCCGGACTGAATGCACCTTACAGCAACGAATTTAACCGTTTCAACACTTGGTATTCCCAGTTGGACCTATTCACCGACTACCTGAAACGTTGTAACTTCATGCTCCAACAGGGACTCAACGTAGCTGATATTTGCTATTTCATAGGAGAAGATACTCCCAAAATGACCGGTGTCACGAATCCTCCCTTGCCGAAAGGATACCAGTTCGATTACATCAATGCAGAAGTGATACTCCGCGATATGACTGTCAAAGACGGTCTATTGACTCTACCCCACGGCACAAGTTACCGAATCATGGTATTACCGGAATTGGAAACAATGCGTCCCGAACTATTAACCAAAATCACTCAACTTGTGAAAGACGGAGGTGTCATTCTCGGTCCGAAGCCTAACCGTTCGCCAAGCTTGCAAGACTTCCCCGAAGCAGATAAGAAAGTTCAGGAAATGGCAAATGCCTTGTGGGGAAATGTAGACGGTATCAAGGTGAAAAGCGGCAATTATGGCAATGGCATGATATTAAGCGGTATGAATATGCACGAAGCATTAGAATTAGTGCATTGCATTCCCGACTGTGCATTGACTAAAGACATTCCTGTAGTATACGGTCATCGCAGCATCGGTGATATGGATGTTTACTTCCTGTCCAACCAATCTTCAGAAAAAGTCGTATTCTCACCGGAATTTCGTGTAACCAATAAGCAACCTGAACTTTGGGAACCGACAACTGGTGCTATCCGCCTTTTAAAGAAGTACGAACGCAACGCAAATGCGACAGTAATTCCTCTCGAACTGGAACCTTTGGAGAGTATCTTCGTCGTATTTGCCAAAGAAGTTTCCTCATCTTCGTTAGTCAACGATACGGACACCAATTACCCGGAACCACAGACAATCGCCACACTGGCCGGTCCGTGGACAGTCTCTTTCGATAAGAGTCAAAAAGGTCCTCAAGCCCCGGTTGTCTTCCAAAGCCTGTACGACTGGAGTACAAGTAAAGAAGACGCCATCAGGTATTATTCAGGAACAGCCGTCTATCGGACTGAATTTACGCTAAAAGATATAGTACCCAACAGTCCATTATTTATCAACCTCAATGAGGTAGCCGTTATGGCAAAAGTGAAAGTCAATGGACAATACATCGGTGGTGTATGGACGCCCCCTTACCGACTCAATATTTCGGAAGCCATCAAGCAGGGAACAAACAAAGTAGAAATTGAAGTGGTAAATACATGGGTGAACCGACTCATCGGAGATAGCAAATTACCTGTTGAAGAACGTCCGACCTGGACTCCTAACAATCCCTGGAATTCATCATCTCCTTTACAGAAGTCCGGACTGATAGAACCTGTCGTTATTGAAAGCATCACTTATTAAAACAGGGAATTCTTAAGGTATTAAACCATGTCAGCGATTATGACATTCAGCAACTGAATATGCTTTGGTCGGTACGTATGTTGAGCTTAGGCGTTGCATTGCTGTGCGGGTGGGGACTTTCAGTAATTTGGAAGTATCCACTATAATAAGTAAAATCGCTTATAATTTATGTTTATAAGCGATTTTACTTATTATAAAGAAAATAAATGAACACTTAATCAATTTATATGAAATCCCAGTTCGGGACGTTCCTTTAAATATGTTATTAAATCCCGGCCTACTGAAAGTCTAACCGGACGGGAAATCAAATCAACCGACATATGAGTTACATCAGCATCATCTGTCACCTTGAAGTATAGTTCCGTATTTCCCGGATGTTCCTTCGTCAGAGTAGCAAGTTCAGTGACCAAAGCCGAATTCAAGACAGACAGGGGAATGACGATTGTGATCTTCTGCACCAGTTCTTCTTTCACGTCGGGAAGAAGTTCCATAGAGGTGATTTTCACTTCCAGTTCATCCTGCCGCCATTGCTTGGCCTGACAGCGTGCCTTGATATACAAGAACGTTCCTTCATTGAGATATCCCTGATAAGTCACCCAGTCGTTTCCCCAGAATGGAATCTCGGTAGAACCGGAATAGTCCTCAATCTTGGCGATACCATACGGATTTCCGTTCTTGCTGACTCCACGACGAACACTGGTCACAATTCCTCCCATCGTTATTTCACGACCGACAAGGGCAGCTTTATCTTCCAAATCTGCCATACGTGTATTGCAAACATGTTCCAATACGATAGAGAATTCATCCAACGGGTGAGCGGAAAGATAGATACCAACCAAATCACGCTCACGGTTCAGACGGTCGAGATCACTCCAACGTTCTACCCCTTGAGGAATTTCAGGAGTTGCAACATCAATAACGTTTTCACCACCGAACAGAGAATTGACGGCAGCCGCCTTATCTGCCTGATAACGGTTACCATAACGCATCAATGTTTCCAGGAAAACTTCTCCCTTAGAGTTTACAGCAAAATATTGTTCCCGTTTCAGTTCCGGGAAACTATCAAATCCTCCGGCTAATGCCAGACATTCCATATTCTTCTTGTTGCAGGCATTGAGATTGACACGTTGCACAAAATCAAAGATTCCGAGGAAAGGACCATTTTTACGCCGTTCCTCCATAATGCTTTGTACAGCAGCTTCACCTACACCTTTGACGGCCCCAAGTCCGAAACGAATATCACCGTCATGGTTTACGGTAAACTTCAGGTTACTCTCATTTACATCTGGTCCCAGTGTCTGAATACCCATTGCCTTACATTCGTCCATAAGTTTCGTGATATCGGTAATGTTCGACAAACTTCGGCTCATGACAGCTGCCATATATTCAGGAGGGTAATTGGCTTTCAGATAGGCTGTTTGGTAAGCCACCCACGAATAACAAGTAGCATGTGATTTATTGAAAGCATAAGACGCGAATTTTT
>ENA-ORTI01001987-ORTI01001987.1-human-gut-metagenome-genome-assembly--contig:-NODE-1987-length-19083-cov-3.558756_pt1 | contig 19083 bp, 10 predicted proteins | sample MGYA00242071_ERZ509191 | MGnify/ENA primary metagenome ERZ509191 (study PRJEB26280, sample SAMEA2338832) | human gut metagenome | biome: human gut; feature: human-associated habitat; material: faeces...
ATATGATGTTGGGTGCTGTGCTGGTTATGGCAGGGACCTCTTGCAGTGATAATGATGAATATGACAATCCTTCACGTCCGGTAGAGCCGGGTGATTCCTACTTCAGTTCGGAACCGGTTGAAGAAGGTCCTTCCCTCTTTGATGCCGCAACCATAAATACCAGTAAGATTCCCCGGGTCACTTCGAACAAGAATACTGGCCTGGATGAATACTATCCGTTAGATCCGGGAGATACATGGGCGTCGGTTATTCGTCCGGAACGTGTGAAGTTTTTTGAGAAATTCCTGAAAGAAGATATGATATTTGTCAATGGGGGTACGTTCCTGATGGGAGCTACGGCAGAACAGGGAGAAGGTGTACATATTGACGAACTTCCGGTGCATAAAGTAACTGTGAGCGATTTCTATATTTGCAGGTTTGAGGTAACACAGGAAATGTATTCATACGTAATGGGTAAATGGGAGAATTTCTCATGGAAAGATCTTGCTACTACCCGGTTGCCGATGGATAATCGTCTTTTCTCTGAAATGCAGACATTCTGTAATAAATTGAATGAGATAACAGGATTACATTTTACCTTACCTACGGAGGCGCAATGGGAGTTTGCGGCTCGTGGAGGCAGGAAAAGAACTTCAACGGTTTATGCCGGAAGTAATAATTTTGATGAAGTGGGCTACAATCTTTCCAATTGTTACCGTTTGCCGGAAGGACAGACTGGTATGCAGTTCTGGCCGGAAGAAGTAGGAAAAAAATTACCAAACGAATTAGGACTTTATGATATGTCCGGCAATGTAGCGGAAGTCTGCCTCGACTGGTACGACGAATATAGTGGTGAAGATCAGGTAGATCCGGTAGGTCCGGACGCATTGCCGTCGGATGTGCCTCAAAAACGAATCTGTCGTGGTGGAGGATGGAATACAAATACGAGTGCTTGCCGGGTTTCTGCCCGTGCTGCCTTTCCCGTAGATAAACGTAATAAGTTGATTGGTTTCAGGTTAGTACATCCTAAATTGGAGAATGTACAATAAGTGTTTGTTTTAAGGTATTGAATATTAATAGGTAGAGTAATGAAGAAGTATGGTATAATAGGGATCGTGTTTGTCGGGGTAGCGGTGATTTGTGCTTTCACATTTAGAGGGCATAAAGAGGCTGACTATTTGTTGACGGATTTTCCGGCAGAAGCTGATCCGGTGACGGTTGGAAACAAGATAGCCGATCGTTTTCTGGAGCAATGGCATTCGCAGTATGGCAGTCCGCTACGTGTAGACGAACCGCGTACACAAATCACTTATCCGGATGTATGCACTTGGTTGGGTGGATTGTGGTTCGCGCAGGCAACAAAAAACAGAGGCTTGGAGGAACGCTTGGAAGCGCGCTTCCAACCTCTCTTCACGACAGAGGCTTATCTGCAACCGCAAGCCAATCATGTGGATAATAATGTGTTTGGTGCTGTTCCTCTGGAATTATATATGCAGACTAAAGATGAAAAGTATCTGGCAATGGGTATGAAATATGCAGATACACAGTGGGATGCACCTGCAACGCAAGAACTAACCGAAGAAGAAAAAGCATGGGCCGACAAAGGATATTCCTGGCAAACCCGTTTGTGGATGGATGATATGTTTATGATAACAGCCGTTCAGGCGCAAGCCTACCGGGTTACGCAGGATATGAAATATATTACCCGTGCTGCCCGTGAAATGGTAGTGTATCTGGACTCCCTCCAGTTGGACAACGGTTTGTTCTATCATGCTCCTTCTGCTCCTTATTGTTGGGGAAGAGCCAACGGCTGGATGGCTGTGGGTATGGCAGAATTGTTACGTATCTTGCCGGAAACGAATCCGGATTATGCGGAAATAATGGCTGCTTATCTGAAAATGATGAAAACGCTGAAAGAGACACAGAATGAAAAAGGAATGTGGAGACAGCTGGTAGACGATCCGGAGTTGTGGGAAGAAACATCAGGAAGTGCAATGTTTACGTATGCCATGATTGTAGGAGTAAAAAAAGGTTGGCTGGATGCGAAAGAGTATGGCGAAGTTGCCCGCAAAGGATGGATTGCTTTATGTAGCTATATTGATAAAGCGGGTGATGTGAAGGCGGTATGCGAAGGCACGATGATAAAAAACAGTCGTGAGCACTATATCAATCGTTTGGCATTGACAGGTGATCTTCACGGACAGGCACCCGTACTTTGGTGTGCTTATGCTCTGGTGACAGATTTTAAAACAAATAAGTAAACAAAAAAATCCATGAAAACACGTATCATATTCTTTTTCCTGATAATAGTTGCTTCGTGCATACAGGCACAGGTCCGCATGGTCGCCGGGCAACCAGTCTTGTTCGAAAAACAGGATGTGATTGATCTTGCTACATATAACTGGCCGCGTACATTGATAAGTTATGTAGTGGTATTTGATGGAGGAGTAAAAGAAGAAATGCTATCGTTAACGGATAAGAGCCAGGGTGTACCTGTTCCTTTTCAGTTATCGGAGAAAGTGGTAAAAAACGGATTCCTGCAACGCGCCAGAGTCAGTTTCTTTGCCGCATTGCCACAGGGGGGGAAATATGCGTATGAACTGGTCGCAACCGGGCGGAAGCCGGTTACTGTCGACAACCCTTTAGCAGTGGTATCAGAAGATGGACAGTTTTCAATAGGTAATAAAGATATGACTGTGTACATTCCCGCGTCACAGTCTGTAAAAGCCGGAAAAGCTCCGGCTCCGGTGTTGTCTGTGCAGAAAGGCGACCGGAAGATAGGGAATAATAGGTTGTATGCCCACCGTAAGAATGTAGAATGGATTGAAACGCTTCCGGTGGAGGTCGGTGAACTGTTTGTGAAATATCAGGTGAAGTACTATCTGGCAGGAAACGCTACGTATACTGCATGGATAAAGGTGGTACAAGGATATCCGTTTGTCATATTGGAAGAAGAGATGAACGGATTATCAAAAGAAGACCGGGTATATCTGGATATGTGTTGGGACAATTTTGCTCCGGTCAAACGCTTCGGTACACAATGGGACCGCGTGTTCGACAAGGTTTCACAATGGATAGGCATTGATACGCCTGTACATACCAGCTATTCTCAGGAAGACCCGCACTGGACAGGAATGGGATGGATCGAAGACCCTTCTAAAGAGATGATCTTCCGCATTTCCCCGTTTGGTGGAAATTCGGTCAGGGAACAGCCTCCTGTCATGTCTTTTTGGGAAGAGGGAAAGAATGCGGATGAATTGGGCGTCTTTGTTTACGATCATCAAAAGTGGGATGACCGGCAGTATGGTATCTGGCAGCCTACTCCTGATTTGAGTATTTATTTCCGGTATGATGATAACAAACTATACTTTAAATATCCGCTTGTCGATGGAAGCCGTTCTACGGCAATCGCCTTTTTCTCCGAAGAACAGGGACGGAAAGCAGTGGCCGGTTTTAATAAACGTATCGATGAGATAGCCAAAGCCGGAGGCGCGCATAAATCAGAGTTTTTGTCGTATCGGTATACACAGATGCTTCATCAGCAATATGCTTCTTTAAGCCTGGATAGGATAAAAGATTGGGAACTTGAATATGCTAATGACAAAAAACAACCGGAGAACCTGTTTACAAAGGATCATACCGGACAGACAGCGGAAAGTTTCTATCAGAATATGATTTCGTCCGCTTTTGCTTATTATCCGATGGGACTGAATTTTTATCCGGGGATTCATTCGATAGAACATCGTCCGGTATATTCCAAGTTGGTAGAAGGATACTTGTTTCATGCCCGGAGTTTGACGGAAAAGCAACGGAAAACAGTGAACGCTTTGTTTATTCTCGGAGGCTACGTGAATATGCTTGAAGAGATGAATGCCATCCGGAATTCATTGGCAGGTACCGCTAATATGGCCGCTGATGGTTGGTGTGTCCCGATGCAGACAGCCTATTTGTTTCCGGAGCATCCGATGGCAAAAGAATGGGGGGACTTTTTCGAGAAATGTCTGGAGATATACGGAGTGTTTTATACACGTCCCGAAGTAAGGACTTTCGAAGGTAAAGGCGGACGTTGGGTAGAAAGCCTGGGTGTTTATAATTGGGCTTATCTTCGTCCGACAGGGCATTCCAACATTGCAGGTGAATTATATGACGGGAAAAACCGTTTTGCCAGTTCGTATATGGTGGAGAGGGGAAAATGGCTGGTGGATATGCTGACCGCTCCCGTGTATAATTATAGAAATGTAGAAGGAGCACAGCCGGGCTATCCGGAAGGATGGAGGCCGGGAGATGCCTTGGATGAAAAATCTTTCACCCGTCAATATCCCGCTCATGGTGCGCATGGTGGGGGAACAACCGTAGATCGTCCCAGTTCATTGTTCGAATTGGGTGAATGGTTGTTTAATTATGATCCGATAGTAGCAGAGAATATATTCTGGGCAGGAACATTTGGCAAAGAGTTAGAGCATAAACCGAAAGACTCTGACTGGGCTGAAGTGTATAAGCGAATTCATACAGTAGATAACCGGGGTACAAATCCTCATCTGAAAAGCTGTAAATACGTGGGACACGGCATTGTGCTTCGTGCGGGAGTCGATACGCCGGAAGAATTATCCATCCATTTGGAGCAGGTGGACAAGGGACCCAATTATCGTTGGGGAAATCAGGCACAGGGAAATTCCGGTGGTATTTACTTTTATGCGCAGGGACAGATTTTTACAGGGCATGAGAATGAGAATACCGGAGATCACATCACCAATAATCTGGATGGTGTCACTAACTTCGGTGTCATGAAGAACGGGGAATTCCGTACCATCGGCATGAATGAGTTGACTGCTCCCTTGTATGACTTGGGTGTCGCACAGTTTGCGGAGTTACTGCCTGCCACCGGAAAAGATTTATATAGTTGGCCTGAATATCAGTCGCGTAGCATTTTGCTGGTAGGTACGGACTACTACTTGATTTTTGATGAAACAGGAACTAATTGGAGAGCGGCACATCGTTTTTCCTGGTTCACCGGGAAAGGATTTGAATATCCCCAAATTACTTTCCTATCTAAAAAAGCACGTGATGACCATTGGACTATGGCAGAAACTGCTACTTCCAGAGGCTTCTATCGGGATGCGTTTGGTTCGCTGCTTACGTTGGTTTCGCATAAAAAGGGAGAAGTGGTTCCGTTGCGTGGAAAATTGAAAAATATTCCTTTATTGGGAACTGAAGAGGTAGCTGATTTTATTCCGGCAAAGGAAGGGGCTTATCCTGAAGGAGTCATCGGTATTCGTGCTCCCCAAAGTGAGGATTTGGTATTTCGTGCAGGAAAAACCTTGGAATATCTTACGGAACAGGAAGATTTTGAAGGCAAAGCAGGAGTCATTCGACGGATGAAAGACGGCAGTCTGCAGTTGGCTTTGATTCGAGGTACTAAGATTGCTGCAGACGGGTTAGGTCTGTCGATGGAAGCCGGGGATGAGGTAGCGATTGCTTTGACTCGTGCCGTTGACGAAACTTTATTCGGTACGTTTAAGGCTCTGAAAGTAACAAAGGTCACTCTTACCGGAGTGACGCCCAAAGGGACTTTTTATATAGATGGAGTGGCTCAACCTGTCCGTGTGAAAGCCGGTCAGGCAGTGCTAACCCTTCCGGCGGGACAACATAGTCTGGAATACACAGCCGGAAAAGCAATGCCATTGCCTGCTGAAATCACAGATGTGGAATATGAGAAGAATCATTTCTTGATTTACTGGCAGAATCCGAACCGGTTGAAGAGCGTCCGGCTGGAAGTTTCTGTGGATGGTGGAAAACATTGGGAAACAGTGACGACAACTCTTCATTCTCCTTATAAGCTGTCTAAAGATGGATATAAAGATAAAATACATATCCGTGCTGTTGCTATGAATGGCAAAAGAGCAGCTTCATCCGCTAAGGAATATCCGGTTTATGTTACCGGTGAGGCTCCTCATTATCCGGAAGGAATCTGGATGAAACTGGATGATAACCAGGTGGAAATATCATGGGGAAAAGTGCTCGGAGTACAGAAATACCGTTTGTATCGGAGAGTAAAGGGGGAACAGGAATTTCGTCTGATATATGAAGGCAAAGCAAATTGTTTTGTTGATAAGACAGCAGCAGGAGTTTGTAAGGCATTTGCAATGCCCGGTTCATTGGATAATCGCTTGCAGGACAGGCACGGTTTGAAGGTGTATGAATATGCAGTGGCCTCTGTCAACGGAAATGGCGAAGGAGCCTTGTCGCCTGTTGAAAATACAGATCCCGCTTCGTGGAAGAATTGGTATCCGGCTGTTACATTGAAGTTCAAACGTCAATCAGCTTTCTGGATGCCTCCATATATGTCTGCGAATATGTCGCCGGAGAAGTATTATCCTGATTAATAACGTGCCGGTTTATGTCCGGTTAAAATGCCCGGTAGGGGCTAAAATAACAGAAATAAAATGAGAATAATATATTTTTTATGGGCGTTGGTGTTCGTTCTTTCTTCTTGCAAGGAGAAGCCCTCTACCTCTATTGTGTTGAAGAATCCTATAAATGAAGAGCGTGTGGATGAAAGCTTCAGACTTTCGCGTATGGAGTTGAGGGCAGTTGGAGACGAATTACTTCCTGTGGTGAAGAAAGCGGATGGAACATATATTCCTTGTCAGGTGGACGATATGGATCAGGATGGTTTATGGGATGAGCTGGCTTTTGTATATACCTTGGGCGGTCATGAAACGGTAGAGCTGTTGCTGGACTGGATGTCGGCTGCCGATTATCCGGTTTTTGAACGACGTACCAATATCCGCTATGGGAAGATGACTTCTCCGGGACAGGTGGAAGAATTATCCTCCGATACGCATGGAAAGCAGAATCTGCCCCGTTCGGTCAATTATCCTTATCAGATGGATGGACCGGCATGGGAGAATGACAAAGTGGGATTCCGCCATTATTTTGACGGTAGGAACTGTCGCGATTTATTTGGTAAGAGAGTTTCTGAAATGGTACTTGATACGGTAGGTCTCCGTGCAGATGGATATCCTGACAATACCTATCAGGTGTTGAGAGAATGGGGATGTGATATTTTAAGTGTGGCGAATTCTTTCGGACTGGGAGGAATTGTTATCCAGTTGCAGGATACGCTGTTGCGGATGGGAGTGGAGCAAAAAGATACAGTGGACATCATTGATTCTTCTCATTTTGAGGTGATAGCGGAAGGACCTGTACGTTCCGTCTTCCGGTTGGATTTTACGAGATGGGATGTGTTGGGAACAAAAGTCGATGTTCATGAAACGGTCACTATCTGGGCAGGTAAAAACGGATATGAGGAAGAAATACGTACTTCGCCGCTTCCGGAGAATGCGGTATTGGTAACAGGACTTGTTGCCAATAACAATACGAAGGAATTTGTAGAGAAGCAGTATGCAGGAAAATGGGTTTCCATGATTACACATGATAAACAGACGGTGAATAAGGATTACGAATTGGGTATGGCATTGCTAATCCCTAAGGATCAATTAGTGGAAACGTTCCATGCACCCGATGAAGGAAACGGAATTCTTAAAACATGGTGTGCCAAACTGAAACCGGGTAATAATGGATATCGTTATCAGGTGTATGCCGGCTGGGAACTAGGAGTGGATGATTTCTCTAAACGTGAGGAATTTATTCGTCTGGTCGATACGTATGCCGATTATTTAAATCATCCTGTTAGTATACATATTAATTAACCTGATAATAAAAGAATAGATGAAACCGAAAGTTTTTCAATATATAGTTCTCTCTCTGTTGTTGTTCTTCTGCACTTCGGCTTGTAATGATAGCGATGCCAGGGAAAACAGTAATCAGCCTTTGCCTTCAACTCCGGAGGAAGGGCAGGTAGAAGAGGCTGGTCCTTTTATGCGGGGGACTACTTATGAAGAAAGGGGAAAGTCGCTTATCGACTGTATGCTCCGGGTGTCTCCGGGTAAAGGTTACAGTATCAAGTATCTGGCTCCGTTCTATTATGCCAGATTGTGGAGTAATCATGAAACGGCGGAAGCAACGGCCAAACTGATTGAAATCTATCAATATCAGTTGGAACATATCGATGAGGTTTATCATTCAGATTCCGATTTGGAGTTCTTTGTGCATGCTACTATGCATGGATATATGCTTACGAAGACCCGGATGTCGGAACAGTTGCAGAAGAAGATAAAGGATTTCATGAAATTAGGGAAGTATGCAACTGATAAAGGTACGCTGAATATGAGGATGATGCGACAGGCAAGTGGTTTCCTTTGTGCTGAAGAATGGTCTGATTTTGTGGATGCGGACGGGCAAACTTCTTCCCAGCTAAAAAGCTATTTGCATGGCAGAATACTGAAAACCTTGAAATCTTTCTTCACAGACAACTGCCCTGAAGCCGACGCTTTTACTTATTTGGGAATAAATCTTCAGTATGTGAGGATGCTTGCAGAATTTAGCCGGGATGAAGAAATTCGAAAAACCGCTGCGACGATTTATCAACACATGGTGGCACAGCTGCTGTTACCTTGGAATCAGGGACTTTATTGTGCCAATCCTTCCCGTTGTAAAGGCTGGGCGAATTTATGTACCGGAAATTTGAGTGTAGACGTGCAGATTGGGCAGTTGGCCTGGCTGTTTTACGGAGGACAGAATGAGCGTAAGATTCGTTTGGATGCCGGTAAAGATAATTTTGCCTGTTTCAATTTCTGGATGGCTTACCAACGTAATGTCAAACCTCTCCCTTACCTTCAGTCGCTCAATGCCGGTAAGCAATACCCCTATCATTTTGAGGCTTTGCGTATAAACGACGATCATTTCTGTTGCAGATATACGTATCAAAGTAAAAACTATGGCTTATCCACACAAACGATAGAGGCTTTTTCTAATAAGTTGAAAGGTTTCCAGTATACTTATGCTTTTAAGGAAACTAAAAATCTGCATTTGGTGTGGCAGTCTGATCTGTCTGAAGCCTCCGTATTCAGTGTGTGCCATGATAATCCCGAACGTCCGCAAAGCTATCAGACGGTATCAAATAAACCGGGATATGGGGAAAATCCTTATCACAGGGTGTTAGGGTATGAAAGAAGTGCTATCGGGGTGTATAATGTGGCGGAGGATTATATGGACCAACCTAAGTTCTATCAGATGTATGTGCCTTTCACTCGTAAAGGGATTAAAACGAAAATGATTAGAGAAATTAATGGTATGCGGTGGGTGTTATGCCATACCGGTTCGATGATGTTTGCCTTTGCTACTCCTGAAGACTGGGATTTCGGCTTGCAAGATAATAAGTATGGTATCAAAGATCACCATATACTGACGCTTAAAGATGTTAACCGCCGTAGGGGCTCTTGGGTGTTGGAAACAACAGAGATTACTGAACGATACAAAGATGCTCAAGGTGATATGGATGCTGAATTGAAAAAGTTTGCCGGTGACATTGCTGCAAAAGTAAAACTTCAGCTTTCTGCTGACTATGAAACGAGTGATACCCCGTCCATATCTTACACCAATATTCAAGGGGATGTATTGGAGCTGACTTTCTTTTCACCGGAAATGTCATATAACGGACAATATAAGGTCAACGGCAAGGCTGTGGATTTAAATACTGAATACATATCCAAAAGTGATTATATGCAACAAAAGGCGGGTAGTAATAGTGTGCAATTCCATACGGCAACAGGAACAGAAAACTTACAGTTAGAATAGTTTTAATCTATTCTTTGCTGCACGGACATCTTTGCTGTGTGCGGTCTTTCGGAATGGAGAGTTTATAAATTCGTGAATAATTAATAGATCGGCTATGAAGGCTATGAAACTGAAATCTTGTTTTTTGCTTATCGGATTATTGCTGGTATGTAATGTTTATGCACAGGAGTTATGCCGGGCGGATTTTCTCCCTAAGGCTTCTGCAGCTTTTGATTTGCTGACGCAGAAATACAGTGAGGAACGGATCGTAAAAGAAATAAGGGCTAAAAATGTCCGTTGGGTGACTAATCTGATGTCGGCATCTGCTGTTTTCTATAAGGCAACGCACGAGAAGCGTTACCTGGATATGTCAGAGCAGGTGTTTGGGAATGCCATTCGTGAATGGAAGAAAAATGAGAAACTGATGCACGGCAAGGATGATTTCTTTGCATTGCAGAACTTGGCGCTGGCCTATGAAATATTGCAGGACAATGACCGTCTGCCAATGGGAGCTGATGAAGTGATGATTCGTTTTGCCGATCTTCACTTTGATCCTGATTTTGTAATTGATAATAATCAGGGACAGGAACGTGCATTGGGGTTTGTACGGATGTGTAATTTGTTCCCCGATGCTCCGGGCGTTTCCCATTGGAAAGAGTATGTTGATAAGATGTGGCACTTTTGGTATCGTAATAAAGACGTAGATGAAACTGCGACTCTCTATGCTTCCATTCATTTGAATGACATCATCAATATTGCCATTGAGAGTGATAAAGTGGCGTTGTTGAAGACTCCGGAAATAAGACGGTGGTTCGAACGCTATCGTGACCAACAGGCTCCCAGCGGTTATATGCCCGAATATGGAGATGATTATTTCTTTGCCTATAACAACTGGATACTGGTATTTGAAAAGATGGCACGCCTGACCGGTGATGCTTCTTTTCGAAAAGCTGCCTGGAAGTTATTTACTATCGGATACCCTAATTTAGATATTAAGTACTTCAAACCGGGATGGAATCTTCGGCAGGCCTGTGATTGGGCTGCTCTTGCAGAGGTAGCCCTGTTGCCTACCTTTTTTGAAAAATCAGATTCTCCTGTTCGTACTTCTCTGGTCACCACCCGTACAAATCGGAAGGGAAAAACGGATATACCCGACCAGCTGCTATTGCGAGCCTCTTCTGAAGCGGGAACCCCGTTTATAATGAGTGACTTGTATGCATCCGGCACTCATCAGCATCCAAATCTGCGTGGTACGATTAATTACTTTGAAGTGGATGATAACCCTCTGTTTCATGGTGTACAGAGGCATGCTACCGATGTGCGTCATGGCAATACTGTCGTTCTGATGAAAGAGAACGGGAGTGGATTCCCGTTTGATGAGAAGGGCAGCCGGTTGTTCACTAATAGCTGGTTTACAGATTGTGTTGATTTCAGTCAGTCTACGGAGATTTCCGGTGATACTGCAATGCGGGGGATGAGAAAGATGACATTCCGCTTTCAGGGAGAACCGGGTGAAGAGATTTATATTAAGAATGTCCGGTTGATTGGAAAGGCAGGAAACAGGTTGTTGCATGACTGTAGCACGTTAGAGAACTGGAGTAAAAACGTGACTTTGGTTGACTTGGGTAAAGAAGGAAAAGCTGTGAAAGTTGTTCTTCCGGACAAGAATGTCTGTTTTGTGAATCTGGATGTAGTCGCAGATTTTAGTCTGAATGATTATCGGTATATTGGTTGTGATTGGAAGCATACGGCAAAAAGCGGAGCGAAGAAATCGGTATTAGATTTTATGATACGCGCCTATAATAAGGTTTCTCTTCCGGGTGAGGAATATATTCACGAGAAAGTAGGAACATTGTTTAATCCAAACATAGTAAAAGAAGCTATGGCAGAAACGCGGGAGGGAGATTCTTATGGACGAATTGTGTTGGATGACCAATGTGTGGATGGATCTGTCCTACAACGGAATATGGTGCTCACAAAAGAAGGAATACTTGTTATACAGGATCATTTATTGCCTGGGGCAGGAACGGAAGGTTATACCGCCGGCAGTTTATGGCAACTTTATTCGTTGGATAAAAGCGGTAAGAATTGGTTCAATTCCACAGGAGAGAATAAAAAGTGGAAAGATCGTTCGGGGAAAGATATTGAAACAAATCAACTATTAGTTTACTTTGAGGAACAGAAGGGGCGTCATTTTGGGGCGCAACAACAGGAGTATACAGTCAAGCCTGTTACAACTTTTGCCAAACAAAAGGTAATCCCCGGTTCTGCTGTTACGTTCGTAACTATTATTGTTCCTCACACTGCTTTATGGAAAGCTGAAGACATAGCGAAAGCTATTTCTGCTCAAACGGATGCTACTCATCAAAGTAATGTTTGGATTAATCTTGCCAATAAGAATAAATTGAAAATTGAAATAACAAAGGAAGGAAATTGGAAAGTGGAAAGAAATGAATGAAACGTGGGTAATAATCAATTTGTGCAATTTCTGGATCAGTTAGGTAGAAATAGTAAGAGCATTCAGTTGTCGCAAAATTTGCAACAACTGAATGCTTCTTTTAATTTTCCTTTTCTATATTGTACCCTTGATTCGTCTTTATTTCCTCCTTACCGTAATATCCCGGCATCGGCACATAAATCGGATTATAATAAGAATTGATATTCTTCAGTTTTTTCTCCTCTTTTAGCCGTTTGATATGACGGGAAGCAGTGAAATTGCATAGTCCTTGAAAATCGCCACGGGTCAATACCGGATTATTGCTGAAATAGCTTGTTAGCAGTTTGTCTATTTCATCATTCGAGCGGGAAGCAGAGTGGCGTCTTAGTTTGCTCCGTTCCATATGAACAACACTAACAGACCTTTTCAATTTGGCGTCCGCTTTGAAACTAATGTTGGCTTTGAGTTTCATCTGATTCGCTTTTTGTTTGGGCGAGGTGATAGGTTCTTTACTATTCAACTTAATCTGGAAATAGCCGATGCCATCCAAGTGGACGCTTTGTCCTTCCCGAAGACGATCTCCCATGAAATGACTTAGAGATTCGAGAACAGACTTCACATCTCCTTCAGTCAAAGAGGTTGCTATCTGGATTTCTTTTGCCAGATAGTCTGTGTCAATGTGTTGGAAGTTGACTACACGTGCGTGATACATTTCCTTACCTTCCTCGTCCTTGGGGCGGGGAGTCTTGTACAATTCAAATTGTATTGCCATTATTTACTTGTTTTTGCCTTATATGACTACGTATTTATAATTTGCCGTTGTTAGTCCTATAAGGGCGTTGTTTTTCTTTGTTGTAAAACTAATCAATCTTTGGACTTAGGGGGGATTTGTTGTTATATAGCTGTTGTTTGTTTGTTATCAAGCGGCTTTATATAAGTGTCCTGCCTTTATTCTTGGATTAAAGTGTAGGTATAGTTGCTTTACAGTGCCTCAGGGAAAACGCATTATAAATCATGTAAAATAAGTTCCCATAAGAATTCATTATCCCACCCTGCTATTAATCTTTTTCTATTGATTGGTATCTCTCTTTTGTTGTTTCTTAATGTAGCCAATGCAATTTTCGCCAGTACGGAGAAGTTTAATGCTGATATATTTCTTCTTCTGGTATTATCTTCATGGAAATTGACATCTAGCTGCCAATGTAGATTATTCTCAATTTCCCAGTGTTCTCTACTATTTTTAAGTATCTTCTGCGCATCAGGTTCCAAGGAAGATATAAAACATCTTTTTTCCACTGTAGTGCCTTTGTTTGTATTTCTGGTATTCTCTATATATCCGAAAGACTGTATATTTTTCCACTTCTTTCTAATATCTGCTCCCAGAAAACCAGGATCGTTGCAGCAATAGCAGATTCTCGACTCATTCCTGCCATGTCCTTCTTCATGCGTCTCATATTTGTCAAATCGTACTGTTGTACCTTTTGATACAATACTTTCTGTTACTGACAGTACTATTTCCTTTAATTTCGGTTGATTATCTTTCACTATAAAAATGTAGTCACCTTCTCCCTTTATGACTTTCTCTGCAATTGTACGCTGGCATCCTAAAGCGTCAATTGTAATAATACAATCTTTTATACACAACATATCTAATAATTCAGGAATGACAACTATCTCATTTTCCTTTTCTTGTGTACATAACTGTCCAAGGGAGATTCCCAGTTCTGTTGCAAATGCACTGATGACATGCAATTTGTACTTTCCCGTATTCGAATCAGGAAGCACTCCTTGTTTACGATGACGCTTGTCCTGTTCGGATTCATAGGCTCCTCGTATGGTTTTACCATCAATGGCTATATGCCCCGAATAACATTTGAGAATGCTTTGGACCCATTGCCTATAAGATTCTTCAAATTTTAAAGGATCTAATGCCGAGAAAAAGCGATTAAATGTATCATGGGAAGGGATACCATTAAAATTGGAAAGCTTGGCTGCAAAAAAAGATTCTTTACTTTTACCAAAGTCTTCTATTGAATTCCAAGTATCAGCGCCACATATAACAGCAGAAATTGCAATAAGAACAATGGTACTGGCCTGATGTTTTTTACAACGGTCTATCCGGTTATCTATCAATATTAATGAATCAGCAAATTCATGTAGGTTGCTGATCTCAATCTTTCTTTTAGTTTCTTGCTTCATTTTAATTGTGATTTATAATCACGTAAATGTACTCAAATAATATTGTAAATGAAAGATAAATATCTTATTAATAAGATGAAAAGACAATATTGGTGTAAGATAAATGTATAAAAGATTAAGGAAAGAGTATAATGCGTTTTCCCTGTACAGTGCCTTTATCATTAATCTCCCACGGCCGTGGTGAGATCTCTTCATGGCTGTGGTAGGATCTTTCCACGGCCGTGGTAGGAATTCGTCACGGCCGTGAAGAAGTAACTATATCGGTAGCAAAGATAAACTATATCAGGGAGAAAAGCAAAGTATTCCTACTTGTTGTAGGTATTTATATGCCTTGTTCTATTTGATAGATGTAGGGCAAGGGGAGAATTAAACTATTTTACTGTGATAACAGTGACATTATCTGAAAATATAGTTATATTTGTAGCGTATCTTCAGGAAGAGGATATGTTTGTTTTGTATTGGAGATAGTGTTTTTATTATCTGCTCCGTAAATCTGGTAAATTTAACACCTGCAGATAATAAGCGACCGGTCTCCACGTCCATGTTGTATATATATTTGTTATATACCTCAACGGGCGTGGAGCTATTGCTTATTATTCAGGTGTAGGCTTACCAGAGCCGTCGGAGGATAGTACAGTAATAGTTTCCGCGCCTTTTTTATTGGCATACGGAAACACATAATTAAAAAATGATAGTTATGAGTAACCTTACTTGTTCCCGTTCCTGCCTGATGAAGCGCGATTTAGAATGCTCCGTCGACAAACTTAGTTTTATGAAAGAAAACTGGCCTAGCTTTGCACAGATTGAAAATGTAGACCGATTGTCAAAAGCTGAATTGCAGTGTTCTCTCTGTTTATTGGATATAGTGATAGACGGACTATCTAAAGATGAATTCTCATGTCCGAATAAAGAACTCATCCGTTTGGTCATCATGTATGTGTATATACAGGAAAGGTTCGATTTATGTGAGATTAAAGAACTGCATACTAAATTGGTGATGACTCCTGTGAAGAAAAAAAAGGAATAGCTCTCTAAGTCATAGCTGTTCAGGTTGCCTTTGCAAAAATGTGATGAAAGTAGTGCTTTTTGCGGTGATAGGTGACAGATGTGGTGATAGGTTCAGAAACAACCTATCACCGCCGGAAACCTCGATGAATAAAGCGTTTGATTACCGACGGTGATAGGTGAAAGAGAAATGTGTGTTTTCTATCGGGAGAGATAAGGATTAATTTGCTCTCAGTTTCTTCTGATATTCCTCCGAATTGAGAATCTCCAACGCCTTCTGTACACTTTCGTTCGTCGTATTCATCACCCGGAAATATTCGTTCATATCCCAAAGGTCGCGGGCGATCAAGGCTTTGAGTTGCGTCTTGATGAGCGGGAGCGATTTCTGATACTGCTCTTCATTGAACTTCACGCCTTCTTTCTCACCCATTTCACGCAAGGTTGCCAGCATATCATCGTCTATGATGAACTTCTCATTAAACGATTCGAACTTCTTGTACTTGTTGGCCAGTTCCTTTCGGTGTCCTTCGATAAACTTCATGGTGAATTTGATAACGGCGCCTTTGGCTACCAGGTTGCGGTGATAATCCGTGTAAAGAGTGGTGTCAATCGGCACGAAATAATCCGGCATGATACCGCCTCCGCCGTAAACGGTACGGCCGAGTTTCTTGGTCTGTACTTTCAATGAGTCGGGGAAGTGAATGCTGTCGGCATTCATCAGTTCACCGTGGTTGAAGCGCTCTATCAGGTCTTTATTGTAATCTGTCGAGCTGTCGTAAGGCTTTTGGATGCAGCGGCCGGCGGGAGTATAATAACGGGCGATCGTCAGGCGGATCATTGAGCCGTCGGGCAAGTCGATCGGGCGTTGAACCAGTCCTTTGCCAAAAGAACGGCGGCCTACGATGATACCTCTGTCCCAATCCTGCACTGCGCCGCTGACAATCTCACTGGCGGAAGCTGTATATTCGTCTACCAATACGATGAGGCGGCCGTTACGGAACTCGCCGTTACCTTTGGCGTAGAAGTCACTGCGTTTGGCAGTCCGTCCTTCGGTGTAGACGATTAATTCCTTTTGACCCAAAAATTCGTTGGCAAGGTCGATAGCTGCATTGAGGTAGCCTCCTCCGTTGCCTTGCAAGTCGAGAATCATATCCTTCATTCCTTGCTTCTGAAGTTCTTTCATTGCTTTCTTGAATTCTTCGGCAGTCGTTGCCCCGAAGCGGTTGATGCGGATATAGCCTGTCTTCGGCTGAATCATATAGGACGCGTCAAGGCTGAGGATAGGTATCTTGTCTCTTTTTACGGTGAACACCAACGGGTCTTGGACACCGCGACGGACAATTTTCAGATTTACTTTCGAGCCTTTCGGACCGCGAAGACGCTTCATGATTTCTTCCGTACTCATCTTTACACCTGCAATGGCACTGTCGTTGACGGCGATGATACGATCGCCTGCAAGGATTCCTATTTTCTCGGAAGGACCGTTGCTGACAGGTTGCACCACCAACAGCGTATCTTCAATCATCTGGAATTGTACGCCGATACCTTCGAAATTACCTTGAAGCGGTTCGTTCATCTTCTTCACTTCTTCGGCGTCCGAGTAGGTGGAGTGCGGGTCGAGTTGGGCCAGCATTTTAATGATAGCTTCTTCTACTAGCTTGTCTTCGTCTATTTTATCTACATAAAAGTTGGAGATTGCAAACTCTGCCATTTGCAGCTTGCGCATGGCGGGCGAGCCGAAACTCTGGGCCTGTACGGCTGATACTGTCCATAGGCAAGCCAGGAGAACGTATATTGTAATCTTATTCATAATCTTGTTATTTTAGGTTCTATTTTTTCAACTGATCTTCATCCCTTTCGGAATAAACTGGCTGATATCTTTATTAAAGGTCAATAGCTCGCGTACAATAGTAGAGCTGACACAAGTCAGTTCCGGCTCCGTGAAAAGCAGAATGGTTTCGATACCTGCCAGTTTGCGGTTGATGTCTGCAATCGTTTCTTCGTATTCGAAGTCTTTTACGGTGCGGATACCGCGGACAATAAACTTTGCTCCTACTTCCTGTGCGAAGTCAATTGTCAGACAATCGTATGACATTACCCGGATACGAGGGTCGTCCTTGTAGAGTTCCCGAATCATTTCCTCTCTTTTGTCGATAGGGAAATACGTATTCTTGTTTTCGTTGATACCGATTCCTATCACGATTTCGTCCATAAAGGTGAGTGCACGTTCCACTACCGAATAATGTCCGATGGTGAAAGGGTCGAATGTACCCGGGAATATTGCTTTTCTCATGATGCCAAGTCTTCTTCAATAACCAAGTTGTCTATAATAAAGTTCTGTCGTTCCATGGTGTTTTTGCCCATGTAGAATTCCAGTAGTTCTTTTACTGCGTCCGTTTTGCGCAATGTCACTTGTTCCAGGCGCATATCTTTGCCGATAAAGTGCTTGAACTCGTCCGGTGAGATCTCTCCCAATCCTTTGAATCGGGTGATTTCCGGGTTCGGGCTTAGTTCATTGATAGCATTGACGCGTTCCTCCTCGCTGTAACAATAGAGCGTCTTTTTCTTGTTGCGTACACGGAACAGAGGAGTCTGCAAGATGTATACGTGTCCCTTCTTGATGAGGTCGGGGAAGAATTGCAGGAAGAAGGTAATCAGCAACAGGCGGATGTGCATACCGTCCACATCGGCATCGGTTGCTACAATCACTTTGTTGTAACGCAGTCCTTCGATTCCGTCTTCTATATTCAGGGCTGCCTGGAGCAGGTTGAATTCTTCGTTCTCGTACACCACTTTCTTTGTCAGCCCGAAAGAATTCAACGGTTTACCACGGAGGCTGAATACCGCTTGTGTGTTGACATCACGGCTCTTGGTGATGGAACCGCTTGCAGAGTCTCCCTCGGTGATGAAGATGCAGGAATCTTCTTCCAGCCCTTTTCCTTTCGGGTCGTTGAGGTGGATACGGCAGTCACGCAGTTTGCGGTTATGCAGGTTAGCTTTCTTGGCACGTTCGCGGGCCAGTTTCGTTACGCCTGCAATGGCTTTGCGTTCCTTTTCCGATTCCTGTATCTTTTGCTGGATGGCTTCGGCTACGTCCGCATTCTTGTGGAGGAAGTTGTCCACTTCCAGTTTGATGAAGTCGCCTACGTATTTATTGACGGTTATGCCGCCGGGTGCCATGTTGGTAGAACCCAGCTTCGTCTTGGTCTGGCTCTCGAAGATCGGTTCCTCCACGTTGACGGCAATGGCGGCAACGAGTCCGTTGCGGATGTCCGTATAATCCATGTTCTTGTTGAAGAACTCTTTGATAGTACGGGCGATATGTTCCTTGAAAGCACTCTGGTGAGTACCTCCCTGGGTGGTGTGCTGACCGTTGACGAAGGAGTAATATTCTTCTCCGTATTGTCCGGTGTGGGTGAAGGCTATTTCGATGTCTTCTCCTTTCAGGTGGATGATAGGGTAGAGGCCGGTTGCCGTCATGTTGTCATTCAGCAGGTCTACAAGACCGTTACGTGACAGGATGCGGTGACCGTTATAGATAATGGCAAGCCCTGTGTTGAGGTACGTATAGTTACGTAGCATGGTCTCGATAAATTCGGGCTTGAAACAATAATTCAGGAATAATGTATTGTCCGGTTCGAAGAAGATATAAGTTCCGTTGTCTTCTTCGGTGGTCTGCGTTTCGTCAGTCAGCAGGGTACCTTTGGAGAAAGTGGCGATGCGGACTTTCCCGTCGCGGTAACTGCGTACCTCGAAACGGGAGCTTAAAGCGTTGACGGCTTTCA
>ENA-ORTI01001997-ORTI01001997.1-human-gut-metagenome-genome-assembly--contig:-NODE-1997-length-18987-cov-4.118741_pt1 | contig 18987 bp, 16 predicted proteins | sample MGYA00242071_ERZ509191 | MGnify/ENA primary metagenome ERZ509191 (study PRJEB26280, sample SAMEA2338832) | human gut metagenome | biome: human gut; feature: human-associated habitat; material: faeces...
TCCAAAAACATTAACTAATTAACTCAACCTATGAACCATAAAAAAATATGCGCTGTTGCTTCTATTGGAGGACATTGGGTACAATTATTGCGAATAGCCCGCCCCTTAGAAAAAGATTTCAATATAATTTACCTTTCTACCCATTCCAAATGTGCAACTATGGTCGAAGGTCATAAATTTTATCAAATTAAAGATTTTAGCCGATGGGATTGTTATAAACTAATTCCAGAAATTTTCCATACATTACGTATTCTACGCAAAGAATCACCAGATGCCGTTATAAGTACAGGAGCAGCCCCTGGACTCATAACATTATTTGCAGCTAAATTACTGGGCATAAAAACTATTTGGATTGACAGCATAGCAAATGCAGAACACATATCTTTTAGTGGTAAAATTGCTTCTAAATTCGTTTCCAGAATTTATACTCAGTGGGAAGATTTAGCAGGGAATAAAGTCATTTATGCAGGTAACATATTTGGTTAATATATTAAAAAAGATACAACATCATGATTTTCGTAACCATTGGAACACAAGCTCCCTTTGACCGTTTCATACGTATTATTGATGAAATAGCACCGTCATTAAAAGAACCAATCATAGCCCAAACATATAAAGGAGAGTATAAACCCCAAAATATAAAAACAGTCGACTTTTTACCTCCTGACGAATTTAATAAGCTTTTCAATGAAGCACGTTTAATTATTTCACATGCAGGTATGGGTACTATTATTTCAGCCATGAATAAACAAAAGCCTATTATTATTTTCCCAAGAAAAGCATCACTAGGAGAACATCGTAATGAGCACCAAATGGCTACAGCAAAAAAAATGGAACAATTAAACTATGTATATGTCGCTTATAATGAGGAACAACTTCAAACATTAATTATGACCCCTGATTTAAAGCCATTACATCAATTAGGAGATTTTGCGTCTCAACAACTTATAAAATCTATCTCTGAATTCATTAAGAGATAATAGAGATAATTTGAAAAAACAATTGCTTATCAAGCAAAGGTACATACAAAAATAACTTTTTTCTTATGAAAGACTTAAAGGATTTGAATATTGCTGTGGCAGGTACAGGCTATGTAGGCTTGTCTATTGCTACTCTGTTGTCTCAGCATCACCACGTGACAGCTGTAGATGTGATTCCTGAAAAGGTTGAGAAAATTAACAACCATGTCAGTCCAATACAAGATGATTATATTGAAAAGTATTTGGCAGAAAAGGAACTGAACCTGACTGCTACACTGGACGGGGCTTCGGCTTACAAAAACGCAGATTTCGTAGTCATTGCAGCTCCTACAAACTATGATCCGGTAAAGAACTATTTCGATACCAGTCATGTGGAAGAAGTAATAGATTTAGTTCTTGAAGTAAATCCGGATGCGGTGATGGTAATCAAGAGTACCATCCCTGTGGGTTACTGCCGCAGCTTATACGTGAAGTATGCAGAAAAGTTCCGTAACACTCCAGCCCTGACTGGAAAGAAATTCAATTTGCTGTTCTCACCGGAGTTCTTGCGTGAAAGCAAGGCACTGTATGACAACCTCTACCCTAGCCGTATCATCGTAGGCTTCCCGAAATTCATTGATGGACGAGACGAAGAAAACGAAGCTATCAAAGCCTTTGCAGGAGAACACCTGGAAGAAAAAGCAAAAGAATTTGCCGCTTTGCTACAGGAAGGTGCCATCAAGGAAAACATCGATACACTGTTTATGGGATTGAAGGAAGCAGAAGCAGTGAAATTGTTTGCCAATACTTACCTGGCACTGCGCGTAAGCTACTTCAATGAGCTGGATACGTATGCAGAAGTGAAGGGACTGGACACACAAGCCATCATCCAGGGTATTTGTCTGGACCCGCGTATCGGTACGCACTATAACAATCCGTCTTTTGGATACGGCGGTTACTGCCTGCCGAAAGATACCAAACAGTTACTGGCTAACTATGCGGATGTACCGGAAAATCTGATTCATGCGATTGTGGAAAGTAACCGTACACGTAAGGACTTCATTGCCGACCAGGTGTTGAAGAAAGCCGGATATTATGATTATTACAATCGTGGAGACTTCAATCCGGAAGCTGAAAAGCAATGTGTGATTGGCGTATACCGTCTGACCATGAAATCGAACAGTGACAATTTCCGTCAGAGTTCAATTCAGGGGGTTATGAAGCGTATCAAGGCCAAAGGAGCTACAGTAATTATCTATGAACCTACACTGGAAAACGGAAGTACTTTCTTCGGCTCGAAAGTGGTAAACAATCTAGATGAATTCAAAGCGACCAGCAATGCCATCATCGCCAACCGTTACGATGCGTGTCTGGATGATGTGAGAGACAAAGTTTATACACGAGATATTTTCAGAAGAGATTAATAAAAACGTACACAATCCTTATAATCATGAAAGGCATAGTATTAGCCGGCGGCAGTGGTACACGCCTCTACCCCATCACCAAGGGAGTCAGCAAACAGATGCTCCCCGTATTTGATAAACCGATGATTTACTACCCCATCTCGGTACTGATGCTGGCAGGCATCCGCGAGATTTTGATTATCTCTACACCTTACGACTTGCCGGGATTCCAACGTTTGCTGGGTGACGGCAGTAACTTCGGGGTACGTTTCGAATATGCAGAACAGCCTTCACCGGACGGACTGGCTCAGGCATTTATCATTGGAGAGAAGTTTATCGGAAACGATGCAGCCTGTCTGGTATTGGGTGACAACATCTTCCACGGAAACGGGCTGAGTGCCATGCTGCGCGAAGCGGTTCGCACGGCAGAAGAGGATAAAAAGGCCACGGTATTCGGCTATTGGGTAAGCGACCCTGAACGTTACGGAGTGGCAGATTTTGATAAGGACGGAAACTGTCTTTCTATTGAGGAAAAACCTCAACATCCAAAATCAAACTATGCAGTGGTAGGCTTATATTTCTATCCGAACAAGGTGGTAGAAGTAGCCAAGAATATCAAACCATCTGCTCGTGGGGAACTGGAAATTACCACAGTGAACCAGCGATTCCTGGAAGACGGAGAACTGAAAGTACAGACCTTAGGGCGTGGTTTTGCGTGGCTGGATACAGGTACACACGACTCACTGGCAGAAGCTTCTACCTACATTGAAGTGATAGAAAAACGCCAAGGACTGAAAGTGGCTTGTCTGGAAGGCATTGCTTTCCGTATGGGCTGGATTACTGCGGACAAACTGCGTGAAGAAGCACAGCCTATGCTGAAAAACCAGTACGGCCAATACTTACTGAAAGTGATTGAGGAAGTAGAACGGACGGGGAAGGCAAATCTGGAATAATGAATAATTAATAATGAAGAATGAAAAACGTTCTGAGTTAATAATTAAATAGTAAATACACAATTAAAATGGAAGTAATTAAAACTGCGATAGAGGGTGTGGTAATTATTGAGCCACGTATCTTTAAAGATGCCAGAGGATATTTCTTCGAATCATTCTCACAGCGGGAGTTTGAAGAGAAAGTAGGAAAAATCAATTTTGTACAGGACAATGAAAGTATGTCGTCCTACGGAGTGATGCGTGGACTGCATTTTCAGCGTCCACCTTACACGCAAAGCAAACTGGTGCGTTGTGTGAAGGGTGCGGTACTGGATGTAGCTGTAGACATTCGCAAAGGAAGTCCTACTTACGGACAGCATGTAGCCGTGGAACTGACGGAAGACAATCATCGCCAGTTCTTCATTCCGCAGGGATTTGCCCACGGATTTGCCGTACTGAGTGAAACAGCCATCTTCCAGTATAAATGTGACAACTTCTATCATCCGGAAGCAGACGGGGGAATCAGCATTCTGGACGACTCACTGGGTATTGACTGGCGCATTCCGACCGAACACGCTATTCTGAGCGAAAAGGATACTAAGCATCCACTATTGAAAGACTTTGATTCGCCATTCGAATTCGGAGCTTTCTAAAAAAGAGATTCTACACATGTTTCATTCTTTAATTCTTCATTAAAAATGAATATACTTGTGACAGGCGCCAACGGACAACTGGGTAACGAGATGCGCCTTATCAGCAAAGAAATGACCGACCACTTCATCTTTACGGATGTAACGGAAGTGGAAGGACTGGAAACTACCCTACTCGACATTACCAACCTGGAAGCGGTAAAGGAAGTGGTAAAAACGCACAAAGTGGACTGTATCGTAAACTGTGCAGCCTACACCAATGTGGACAAAGCGGAAACAGATGTAGATTTCTGCCGCACACTCAATGCCAAAGCACCGCAAAATCTGGCCATCGCCATGAAAGAAGTTGGAGGTCTACTGATTCACGTGTCTACGGACTATGTATTTGGCGGTGACCCTTACAACATTCCTTGCCGGGAAGACCAGAAAGGCACTCCTACCGGGGTGTACGGACTGACCAAGCTGGAAGGGGAAGAGAACATCAAGGCAGCCGGATGCGACTATGTGATTATCCGCACGGCTTGGCTGTATTCTGAATTCGGTAAAAACTTTGTGAAAACCATGCTGAACCTAACGGCTACCAAACCACAACTGAAAGTGGTGTTCGATCAGGCAGGTACTCCGACTTATGCCTACGACCTGGCAAAAGCCATTGAAGTCGTACTGAAGGACTATGCCAAAGAACAGCCAGCATCGGCCTACAACAGAACGGGAATCTATCATTTCAGCAACGAAGGGGTTTGTTCCTGGTATGACTTTACCAAGACGATTGCCGCTATGGCCGGTCACACGGAATGCGACATTCAGCCTTGCCACAGCAACGAGTTCCCAAGTCCGGTGAAACGCCCGGCTTACTCGGTACTGGACAAGACGAAAATCAAGGAAACCTTCGGTATCCGTATTCCTTACTGGACAGATTCACTGAAAGTGTGCATCGAGCATTTGATAAAGAATAATTAACCCTCAAATAATCTTATTATGGCTACATTCAAACGTAACATATTGATTACCGGTGGTGCCGGATTTATCGGCAGCCACGTGGTTCGTCTTTTTGTAAACAAATATCCGGAATACCGTATCATCAACCTGGACAAGCTGACGTATGCAGGTAATCTGGCAAACCTGAAGGACATCGAAAACCAGCCAAACTATGTATTTGTAAAAGCGGACATCTGCGATTATGAAAAGATGCAGGAACTGATGCAGCAGTATCAGATAGACGGTATCATCCATTTGGCAGCTGAAAGCCATGTGGACCGCTCCATCAAAGATCCATTCACTTTTGCCCGTACGAACGTAATGGGTACACTGTCTCTGCTACAAGCTGCCAAAGTGTACTGGGAAAATCTGCCGGAAAAATACGAGGGTAAACGTTTCTACCACATCTCTACAGATGAAGTGTACGGAGCATTGGAACTGACTCATCCGGAAGGAGTGAAACCGCCGTTCACTACCACGGCTTCCTCTTCTGAACATCATCTGGCTTACGGAAAGGATTTCTTCTATGAAGACACGAAATACAATCCGCACAGCCCCTACTCTGCCAGCAAGGCAAGCAGTGACCACTTTGTGCGGGCCTTCCACGATACCTACGGCATGCCGACCATCGTGACCAACTGTTCAAACAACTACGGACCATATCAGTTTCCGGAAAAACTGATTCCGCTGTTCATCAACAACATCCGTCACCGCAAACCGCTGCCGGTATATGGCAAGGGTGAAAACGTGCGCGACTGGCTGTATGTGGTAGACCATGCACGTGCCATCGACGTGATTTTCCACAACGGTAAAATTGCAGAAACATATAACATTGGTGGTTTCAATGAATGGAAGAACATTGACATCATTAAAGTGGTGATCAATACGGTAGACCGTCTGCTGGGACGCAAGGAAGGGGAAGACATGGACTTGATTACGTACGTAACCGACCGTCTGGGCCACGACATGCGTTATGCCATCGACTCTACCAAGCTGCAAAAGGAACTGGGCTGGGAACCAAGCTTGCAGTTTGAAGAAGGTATCGAAAAGACGGTACGCTGGTATCTGGACAACCAGGAATGGATGGACAACGTAACAAGCGGTGACTATCAGAAATACTACGAAAGTATGTATAAAGGAAGATAATAAAAGCCACTCGCAAAAAAGCTAAGCATAAAAATGTCTTACTTCTCTCCCGTTTCTACGGCCCTAAAAATCCGCAGAAACGGGAAATTTTTTTTACAGTTTTTTTACTTGGCATTTCCATACTGGAGTCTTAATTTTGGACATCCAAACTCTAGAGTAGCAACGAACGGTAATTTAATTCAGAAGTATGGCAGAGAATAATTTCAAAGTGAGCGTGAAAGATGTGGCCGACATATATTGTGCAGCCGTGTGTGGACTGGATAAAGAATTCGACGAGATAGCCTACCGCGCAGGTGACAGCGTGATTTATTTCAAACCGAAGGTGACGGGACTGCGGAAATCCGGAGACGTGACACTGAAAGACGGCAAGTGTGAAAATGCCAAGGCTTTGCAGGAGTGGGTGGACTGCGTGAAAAGCGGAACCATACAGCGGAAGGAAGTGACCGTCAGTCTGCTGGACGAATCGGGATGTGCAGTACAGACCTGGACACTGATAAATGCGTGGACCAAAAAGTTCGCAGGGAAGGAAAATCAGCCGGAAAAGGATGCGCTGGCTTTCGATTTCCTTCTGCTGGCACACGAGGGGGTGATGGAATGCAGCGAAAAATACTGAAATACGCAGAAAGATATGATAAGAAGACTGAGCAACGATAAGTTCCAACTGAAGAGCATCACGAAGCTCATGGAAGACCTTGACGTGTCGGATGAAGCGAAGAACAAGGTTTGGAGAAGGATTCGGAATGACATTCCGAGTATGGCTGAGTTTCAGGTGCTGTCGGACGAAGACGAATGTGACATCCTGCTGATAAACATGGAGGAGCAGGGCATTGCCGTGGTGACGGTGGAAGGCGGATACGGCATGTTCCAGCCGGTTTTCCTGCCGATGAGCGGAAAACGGATGAGAGCGGTGCTGGACAAGGAGGAGATGCTTCATATTTTTGTGGTCAGAAACGACCGGCTCTGGCATGTGCAGGAAAAAGCGCCGCACAGCAGGCTGTTTACTGAACCGGAGGAGATGGAGTATGTACGCCCCAACGGATTCAAGGGGGTGGCGAACCTGCTGGTGCATCGTCTGTCAGCGGACAAGGGGTTCGTGGTGGGAGTAGTGACGGAAACGCATAATGCTTCTTACTGGGTGAGCTACAGGGTGTGGGAGGAAGGTTCTTTCTTCAACCTGATTCAGTCGTCTTTTTCTTCGGCCATGATGGACTTTGCCGGAACTGACGTGAACGAACTGAGCCTGGAGTGTCTTTCGGGTACTTATACTTCATTCTCCGTAGCTCAAAGGAAGGTGAAATGGAGTTACAGACTGGAACTGAACAAGGGGGATGAGGTGGAATGCCTGTGTACATACGGAAAGGAGGTGTTTGCACTGCTGAAAGGCGACGGGGGCCACGTGCCGGTGGAGATACGGACTGACAAGACGGACAGTAAGGCCCGGGCCGTGGAACTGACCAGAAAAGGCTGTTACCAGTCGCTGTCAATGTATACTGACGCGGACGGGAAGCCTTATATGGCACTGAGCGGGGAAAGACTTGACTACCTGCGGCTGGAGAAAAATGAGGAGGGATATGGATGTGTGGAAATGATGCCGCTGGACAAGGCATGCACGCGGATGTCGTTCAATGGAAATCCGAAATGTCAGCGCTTGTTCTACCTGACGGATGATGGGAAAGTGCATGTGCTGGAGAATCAGGATAACGTGACATGGAGGGAGAATGTGCTCGATGTGCCCGACAAGGGGGAGATACGCCGTATTCCCTGTTACTCCACGGAAATGACTTTTACGAGGGCAGACAACCGACTGGTGCCGCTACAGGACATAGAGGTGACGCTGTGGGCCGAATCGAGAACGTATGTGGAGACTGCACAGGGCATCGTCAGGCTGGACACGGACATCTGTACGACCCTGCGCACGGACAGGCAGGGGAAGATTTCATTCAAGCAATATACGAACGGACTGGATGTGCCGGTGGTGTATGCCTCGCTAACTGCTGAATACTGCCCGGCGGACGAGGCGATAGCTATCTCGCAGTTTGCGGACATTCAGGAGGAGCTGGCGGGCATTACGTCAGACGAACTGATGAAGGCGCAGCAAACGGACTCTTTGAGCGGGGTGGTGCAACCATTCCTGCCCGATAACCACCGTAATGAGAAAACGGCCGGGGAGCTGGCGGCAAGCATACAAAGCCTGATGCAGATAAAGCCGCAGGGAAACGGGCTGTGTATGGTGAAAAAAGGGATGCACGGCTGTGTATCGAGTATTGTGGCGTGCGACGGGTTGCCTTCATGGAGCCTGGACTTCTCGACGGGGGTGCCGGTGTACAGGAAGCTGACAAGGGAGGATGCCCAACAGGAAATCGCTCTGATGAGGGCACGGGCGGCAAAAAACGGCAACGGATTCTTCTCGAAAATTGCTGATTTCTTCCGCTCGGTGATAAAGGGGTTTGTTTCGATTGTGAAGATTGTGGTAGACGGCATAAAGACGGTGGTCAACTTTATTCTGGACGGGGTGGAAATGATTTTTGAGGCTGTGATTACGGTGGTTCAGGAGGTGTTTCACTTTGTAGAGATGGTGTTTGCCGCAATCCTGATTTTCTTCGTCACTGTGTTTGCCTGGCTGGCGTCGCTCTTTGTCTGGAATGACGTGATGCGGACCAAACGGGCCATGAAGGAGGGGTTCCTGACGATTCTGACACTCCTGCCCAACCGCATAGCAGAGACGAAAACGGTGTTTCAGGAACAGATTGACATAATGGCCGACAAGATGGATGAGTTTTTTGACGCTATCATGGAACAACTGGGGGCTGATATGACCATCAACGCGTTTACTGAAAGCCAGGTACCTGCCGAGGGGGAGGAAACGGAATATGAACTGAGCAACAACCCGCTGATGGCTAAATTCAACAGCTGCATGAAACCGGACTGCCTGGCATCGGCAAATGGCTTTTTACTGGGAATCAGGCAGAAGGGGGTACTGGATGACTTTATCGCTTTGCTGAAGAACTTTATAACCGAAACGGCCGGCGACCCGGCTTTTCAGGAGGCGGAGAAGTACTTTAACGAGGCGTTTGCCGATATAGATAAGTTTCTGTCGTCGTTGTTATGTGGCATTTTTTCGGTCTTGAAAGGGATTGCACACCTTATGCTGAACGGAATAGAGACGCTTGTTTCGGCGGCCCTGGACCTGGCTAAGGCGCTGACGGACATGATTAAGGAGATAGCCGACAGTGAAATTGACGTTCCGTTTTTTTCTTCGCTGTATGAGGCTCTGACCGGCGACAAACTGACAATCCTGAACTTCGTGGCATTCATCGCCAGCTTGCCTGCACTGCTGATATATAAGGTGACTTATCGGAAGGCTCCGTTTGAGAGCGAGGAAGAGGTGGATGCATTCGTTGCGGAACTTCAGCAGGCGTTCGGCAACGGACAAAGGGGACTTGGCGATACACCAGCGACGGTACAGTCTCTGTGTACGATGTTTTCTGCGGTATCTGCCAGCATGCTGGGCTTCCTGAACAGTATCATCTCTCTTGTCAAGGAGGGTTCGACACTGATTCTCGATGTGGCGGCCGTGGTCTGCGAATGGATATGGATGGCATTGTGCACACCATGGATTTATGATAACAGACCCAGACCTTACAGCATAACGGCATGGGGGTACTTCCTGTTTTGTGCCATCGTTGATGCCGGCATGACTTTCTCCAACCAGAAATACATAGACAAGGATATGCCGGGCAACATGATAGTGTTTGCATACGGAACACTCCACATGACTATCGCTTTGGCCGGAATCCTGGCGGATAAGACGGACGAAAAGGAATTATCGGCTGTCAGCTTTGCCGGGGAACTGATGGGTTCCATCACTGAAATGTCGAAAATCATGCTTACTTATAACCCGGAACCTTCTGCTCCGGACTATGTGGTAAGTGTGATTGACTTAATCGGCGCGGTGGCCATACCTACCTGCATCTGTCTGGGCTGATGCAGAAAAGGGTCGCTCCTGCTATTATTACATAAACTTTCAAATTTTTTTTGCCATGAGTACAACAGTTGAAACTCCTTACATGCGCCCTAATCTGGACAATCAGGGTGAAGTGCCGCCTGTGGGCGAGATTATTTATTCTCCGGACGTCTGCTTTGCGGGCATTCATCCCATAGGTAATTTCCAGGAAGCCTTGAAACAGCCTGAGAGTTACGCACAAGCCATAGAGAATGAGGCGTTCAGCAATATGGACAATTACGTATACCTGAGATGCAAAAACGGGGCAACGAAAAGTGTGACCATACAGGCGCAGCTTTTTGCCGTGCCTAAAAACAAAAGTATGTTTCCGGATGCCTGGGTGCCTCTGAGCGTAGACAGCCAAGAGGAGAAGGAAGGAAACATCACGAACGTGATTCCTGCCATGCAGCCCGGGGAAATCGGAGTGACAGAGGCTCCTTTTATCTGGAAAAGCCCGGATACGGAAAGCTACAGCCTGATAGCACGGCTCTTTTCGGACGAGTTTCCCAATGACATGCCGCAGTCGTCTGACCTGAAGCCGGTGTATATCGCTGACTTGCTGAAAGACGGACTGCTATGGGCGCAACGAAACATTGCGGAGGTGAAGTTCAACCCGAACCAACCATACATGAAAAAGGATATCAGCCTGAATATTCCGACCGACTCCATGTACCAGAAATCTAAATGGCTGATTCTCCTGAAGAGTCATAAATTCGACACTTGGGATATCCAGATTCAGGCAAGCCGTACCGATGAGGAGGGAACCGAGATTGCAATGGAGAGAAGACGCATGGAGGAACAGGCTATACTCGGTACGTATGTCATGTCGCCGGGGTTCTACTCCAGGGTGTCAATCATGCTCTACCCTACTACCGTGGACGTGACAGTGGCAGACGACGCATATGTGAACCTGGAATTGTACTACGGAATTCCGACAGCCGACAAGGAGGCTACGGAAAAGGTGACTCCTACGGTTATCAGGGTATTAGATGCTTCGGACTTTAAAAAGCATTAGCAGTGTGTCATGGTGAATGAAACGAAGTATATCAACTGCCGTATCACACCGCCGGAAATAGAGGTGGCCCGGCCGGACGGAGGATTTGACGTAGAAATTACAGCGCTGTGTGACTTGTTTTTCGACGGAACCACACCGGATATGGGCTACGATTACTGTCTGAGCGTGATTGTTCCTTACGGTGAAAAGCCGGAAGATCTGACGGTATATGACAAGGATATACAGCTGACGGCTCCCGCAACGTGGAGCATCGACAAACCGCATTTTGAGGACAATAGGATTTGCTGGCATGTGAGCAACGGAGGAAAGCTGGCCAAGGGTGAGCCCCTGACACTGAATATCCGACAGATTGTATGCAACGAAATACCGGGTGATGTGACGGTCATGGTGAGCTGTTTTGCTCTGGTACGTACAGGCAATGAAGCGGTCTGCATTCAGGATGTATGTTCGTTGTCGCTATGCAAGACGTTCCGCCCGCTCATTATCGACTTCAGTGCCCGATGCGTAGACGGGAATGTAACGGATATGGATACGGAGGGATTCACGAGTCCGGAACAGTTACGTGCGCTATGTACTTCGGCTGTCATTATCAGGCCTTACGGGGTGGATCCTCCCTCGCCTCCTACTCCCGTCAAAATGAAGGATGTCATGGTCAGCTGGCAAACGTGTCATGCGGCTGTGCTGGAGCTTTCACACGGGGGAACGCTTTCGGGAGATAAGGGTATGCAGAAGATTACCGTGCCGGAGAATGTATCGGACATAGAACTGACGGCTTATTCTCCACAAAAGACATTTTCTGACAAAAGAAAAGCTTCGATATGAAAGGCAAATATAAACTGGAAAGTGTGACCTGGGAAATAACCACGGCATGCAACCTGAGATGCGGACATTGCGGGTCGGCTTGTACCACCGCACAGCCAGACGAGCTTGACACCCGGGAAGCACTCGCACTGGTGGACGACCTTATGAAGCTTTCGCCACGTGAACTGATTATCACCGGTGGGGAGCCTTTTATGAGGAAGGACTGGCTCGAGATTGTCAGAAGGATTGCCTGTTATGACACGAGGTTCAGAATCATTACCAACGGTACGCTTATCACGCCGGACATTGCCCGCCGGCTGGCTGACACGCATGTAGAGGCGGTGGGGGTCAGCCTTGACGGGACTTGCGAACTTCACAATACCATAAGAAATGCTCACTGCTACGAGACTTGTATGCAGGCGTTGAAAACACTGAAAGAGGCGGGAATTCCTACCTGCGTAAATACGACGCTGATGAAGTGTAATCTGGATGATCTGCCTCGCATGAAACGGATATTGCAAGAGGCGGGAGTAGCTTCATGGCAACTGCAACCAGGCATCGCCAGCGGAAGAATGGCAGACCACAAAGACTGGATGCTGGAACCTGAGGACATTGGCAGGATTATTGATTTTGCCTATAAGGAGAACTTGAAGGGGGACTTTCCACGGATATTTCTGCCGGATACCGTGGGGTACTATACGAACAAGGAAATGCTGGCCCGGCGAATGGCATACGGTTGTAATGAATATCCGGTGTGGAAAGGGTGCAGTGCCGGAATACGCTCCATGGATGTGCTTTACAACGGGGATATTACGGGATGTCTGTCTATCCGCGACAAGTCGTTCATAGAAGGGAATGTCCGCCAACGGTGTGCTTCTGACATCTGGAATGATGAGCATGCGTTTGCCTGGAGAAGAGAACTAGTGCCGCAGCAGTTATCCGGTCATTGCAAAGACTGTGTCTACGTGCAGCTTTGCCTGGGAGGATGCAGCAATATGCGGCTATGTACCAAAGGTTCCATATATGCTTCGAATGAGTATTGCATGTATGTTGTTCGCAAGTAAAAGTAAGTAAGGAGTTATTTTTATTCTCCTCTCAGCACGTTTTTCTGCGAATTATTCATTTTCTTTGTAGAAAGAATGACTGAAAACTGATTGCCGTATGGAAAATTATATTCGTTTTGACTGGGCCATGAAGCGTCTGCTGCGTAACAAGGCTAACTACGCGGTGGTGGAAGGACTGCTCACTACCCTGCTCGAGGAAAAGGTGACCATTCACAAACTGCTGGAAAGTGAAAGCAATCAAAGAGGATGAAATCAGAAGAATAGAACAAACTATATGAAAAAACTGTTGTCGCTGCCACCGAATCTGGTGGAGTGTTTTCACGATATCATGCACGCGGACCGCAAGGAATGGTTCTGCACATCGGACCCGGTGGGACGGAAACTGGGTTCAGGAGGTGGTACGGCCTGGCTGCTGAATGCCTGCCGGGAGGAAGAGGATAAGGATGCCGCACTGAGCGACTGGCTGGCACGGGAGAAGCGTATCCTGCTGCATGCCGGAGGGCAGAGCCGCCGTTTGCCGGGCTATGCGCCGTCGGGCAAGGTGCTGACGCCGATTCCGGTGTTCCGCTGGGCACGGGGACAGAAGCTTACACAGGACTTGCTCTCGCTGCAGCTCCCGCTGTATGAGGAAATCATGGAACGGGCACCGGAAGGACTGCGCACCCTGATTGCGAGCGGCGACGTATACATCCGGGCTACCCAGCCGCTGCAGGAGATTCCGGATGTGGACGTGGTGTGCTACGGATTGTGGGTGGACCCGGAACTGGCGAAGAACCACGGGGTGTTCGTGTCGTCACGGAAGGAACCGGAGAAGCTGGACTTCATGCTGCAGAAGCCGAGCGTGGAGGAAATGGCGGGGCTGATGCAGGATTACCTGTTCCTGATGGACATCGGTATCTGGCTGCTGAGCGACCGCGCCATCGAGCTGATGGTGAAACACTCTACCGACAAGGACGGGGGCGTGAAGTTCTACGACATGTATTCGGAGTTCGGACTGGCACTGGGGGCGCATCCGCGCATCGTGGATGAGGAGCTGAACGGCCTGAAGGTGGCCATCCTGCCCCTGCCGGGCGGTGAGTTCCACCATTACGGTACGAGCCGGGAGATGATTTCGTCGACACTGGCCGTGCAGAACTGTGTGACGGACCAGCGGGCGATTATGCTCCACAAGGTGAAGCCGCATCCGGCGGTGTTCGTGCAGAATGCGGAGATGGAGTTCCCGCTGACAGCCGACAACGCGGAGGTGTGGGTGGAAAACAGCCACGTGGGCAGGAACTGGACGCTGCACAGCCGGAACATCATCACGGGGGTGCCGCGCAACGACTGGGCACTGAACGTGCCCGAAGGGGTGTGCATCGATGTGGTGCCGATGGGCGAACGGGAGTTTGCCGCACGTCCGTACGGTTTTAACGATAAATTCAAGGGAAGCCTGAAGGAGGCTTCGACTACATACCTGGGCCGTCCGGTGACGGAATGGCTGGCGGAAAGAGGTCTGACAGCGGACGAAATCCGGGGCTGTGAGGACTTGCAGTCGGCAGCGATTTTTCCGGTGACGGACTCGATAGAAGATTTGGGAACGGTGCTGCAATGGATGACGGACGGCGGACAGGATGAAGCCGGACGGGCTATCTGGATGAAGGCGCGCAAGGTGTCGGCCGACGAGATTTCGGCGTATGCCAACCTGCGACGGCTGTTCGCCCAGCGGGAGGTGTTCCGCAAGGAGAACTGGAGCCTGCTGGCCAGGAACCAGGAACGGAGCGTGTTCTATCAGATAGACTTGCAGGAGGCGGCCGGGGCGTATGCCAAAGGGGGCATCGCCTTGCCGGAGGAACTGCCGGAGGGGTCTCCCCTGCTGAAGCGTATCAGCGACGCAATGTTCCGCGCGAAGGTGTGCGAACTGGAGGGCAAACCGGAGGCGAAGGAACTGGAGGCACGGGCGTTCGGCCTGATGCGAGAGGGACTGACCGGCACGATGGATTACCGTCAGCAGCCGAAGCTGTCGGTGTATGCCGACCAGATTGTGTGGGGACGCAGCCCGGTGCGCATCGACATTGCGGGGGGATGGACGGATACCCCACCCTACAGCCTGATGGAGGGCGGAAATGTGGTGAACCTGGCCATTGAACTGAACGGACAGCCGCCGCTGCAGGTGTATGTGAAACCGTCGAAGGAGTACCGCATTACGCTGCGCTCGATTGACCTGGGGGCCATGGAGGTGGTTTCCACGTACGAGGAGTTGCAGGATTACCGCAAGGTAGGCTCGCCGTTCTCCATTCCGAAAGCGGCACTGGTGCTGGCGGGATTCCATCCGGATTTCTCCACAGAACGGTTTGCTTCGCTGGAGGCACAGCTGAAGGCTTTCGGCACGGGTATCGAGGTGACCTTGCTGTCGGCCATTCCGGCGGGTTCGGGACTGGGTACCAGCTCCATCTTAGCGGCTACGGTACTGGGAGCGCTGAATGATTTCTGCGGCCTGAACTGGGACAAGCAGGGCATCGGCAGCCGTACGCTGGTACTGGAACAGCTGCTCACCACAGGCGGGGGCTGGCAGGATCAGTACGGAGGTGTGCTGCACGGAGTGAAGCTGTTGCAGACGCAGCCGGGATGGCATCAGGAGCCGAAGGTGCGCTGGCTGCCGGACTACCTGTTCACGAGCGACGAGTACCGCAAGTGTCACCTGCTGTACTACACGGGCATCACGCGCACGGCCAAGGGCATCCTGGCAGAGATTGTGAAGGGGATGTTCCTGAATTCGAACCGTCACCTGCACTTGCTGGAGCAGATGAAGGGCCATGCCATGGACATGTACGACGCCATCCTGCGGAATGACTTTGAGGAGACGGGACGACTGATACGGAAGACCTGGATGCAGAACCAGCGGCTGGATGAGGGTACGAACCCGCCGGCCGTGCAGGCGCTGACGGAACGGATTGACGACCTCTGCCTGGGATACAAGTTGCCGGGCGCCGGTGGGGGCGGCTACCTGTACATGGTGGCCAAAGATCCGGATGCGGCCGTGCGTATCCGCCGGATTCTGACGGAGCACCGGGCGAATGACCGGGCACGCTTCGTGGAGATGCACTTGTCGAACAAGGGACTGGAAATCAGCAGGAGCTGACGGAACTGGCTGCTGCCACAAGAAACTGAATATTGAATATATAACATTATTAAATAGAACTGACATCATGAAACAATTAAATATCGCCGTAGCCGGAACAGGGTACGTGGGTTTATCAATAGCGACTCTGCTGGCACAGCATCACCGGGTAACGGCCGTGGATGTGATTCCGGAGAAGGTGGAGAAAATCAATAACCGCATCAGCCCGATTCAGGATGAATACATCGAGAAGTATCTGGCGGAGAAGGAACTCGACCTGACGGCTACGCTGGACGGGGCTTCGGCTTATAAGAATGCGGACTTTGTGGTCATCGCGGCTCCTACGAACTATGATCCGGTGAAGAATTACTTTGATACTTCGCACGTGGAGGAAGTTATCGACCTGGTGCTGGAAGTGAATCCGGATGCGGTGATGGTAATCAAGAGTACCATCCCGGTGGGGTACTGCCGCAGCCTGTACGTGAAGTATGCGGGGAAGTTCCGCACCGTTCCTGCCCTGGCGGGTAAAAAATTCAACCTGCTGTTTTCGCCGGAGTTCCTGCGCGAGAGCAAAGCACTGTATGACAACCTCTACCCCAGCCGCATCATTGTGGGCTATCCGAAGCTGATTGACGGACGGAACGAGGAGAATGAGGCTATCAAGGCCATTGCTGGGACAGACCTGAAGGAAAAGGCGCAGGAGTTTGCGGCACTGCTGCAGGAAGGGGCACTGAAGCCGGACGTGGACACGCTGTTCATGGGGCTGAAAGAGGCGGAAGCGGTGAAGCTGTTTGCCAATACTTACCTGGCTCTGCGCGTGAGCTACTTCAATGAGCTGGATACGTATGCGGAAGTGAAGGGACTGGATACGCAGGCGATTATTCAGGGTATCTGTCTGGACCCGCGCATCGGTACGCACTATAACAATCCGTCATTCGGATACGGAGGATACTGTCTGCCGAAGGATACGAAGCAGTTGCTGGCCAATTATGCGGACGTACCGGAGAACCTGATTCATGCCATCGTGGAGAGCAACCGTACGCGCAAGGACTTCATCGCCGACCAGGTGCTGAAGAAGGCGGGATATTATGATTATTACAACCGGGGGGACTTCAGTCCGGAAGCTGAAAAGCAGTGTGTAATCGGGGTGTACCGCCTGACCATGAAATCGAACAGTGACAATTTCCGTCAGAGCTCGATTCAGGGGGTAATGAAGCGTATCAAGGCGAAAGGGGCTACGGTAATTATTTACGAACCGACACTGGAAGACGGTACGACGTTCTTCGGCTCAAGAGTGGTGAACGACCTGGAGGCATTCAAGCAGCAGGCGGATGCCATCATTGCCAACCGTTACGACACATGTCTGGACGACGTGAAGGACAAGGTGTACACACGGGATATTTTCAGAAGGGATTAGTTACAGTTAATAATTAATAAAGTAAAAATTAAAAACGAGAGGGTGTCTACCGTTATTAATTTTTCATTTTTCATTATTCATTATGAAAAGATATTGTCAGACACTGGAGCTCTATGACGATAAGGAGCTGATTGAAGCATACGTGGCGGAACATGCACACGTGTGGGAGGAAGTGAAAGCGGGTATCCGCGAAGTGGGTATCACGGACATGCAGATTTATATCGACGGGAACCGTCTGTTCATGATTATGGACACGACGGATGAGTTTGATATGGAACGGGACTATGCACGCCTGGCTACCCTGCCCCGACAGGCGGAATGGGAGGCACACATGGCGAAGTTCCAGAAGGCTGCACCGGGGGCAACCTCGCAGGAGAAATGGAAATTGATGACACGGATTTTCAAGTTATAACATGTAACCCCAAACAATGCATTTTTCTTAATTACATGTCAAAGGGTATAATTAAAGGGATAAACGCAAAATTTCCAAACTGAAAACGCGCGATTTACCTCTTTCTTTTTTACCTTTGCAGAAATTATTGTTACTGAATGTTCGCGAACATGAATTTACTGAAATCGTTATTTCTGATGACCCTGGCAATACCTGCTGCGGCTCAAGAAAATGTACAAGAATTCCACTATCGGGTAGAAGCTTCCGCCACGGCATCAACAGGCACGTATGCCCCGCTCTGGCTGACAGCCAACCGGTTTGGAATGGAGAGTGAAAAGCCAAACAGCGGATACCTGAGGGCGGGAATAGAATGGAACAAGAAGTTGAACAGAGGATGGCGTATTGATGCCGGACTGGATCTGGCTGGAGGCGTGAAGCAGACGTCGGATTTCTGGATTCAACAGGCGTATGCGGACTTTTCATGGAAGATGCTGACACTCAGCATAGGAAGTAAGGAAAGAATGGGATTTCCGCTGGAAAAGAACAATGACCTGACCAGCGGATGGATGGCGGAAGGACCGAACATGAGGCCTATTCCGCAAATTAGAGGGGAAATCAAGAATTACCTGGCCATTCCGGGCACGCGGAACTGGCTGGCTTTCAAAGGGCATTTGGCTTACGGGATGTTTACGGACGGTAACTGGCAGGAGGATTTTACTGCCACCAACCAGCTATTCGCCAAAAAAGTGATGTATCACAGCAAGTCGCTGATGTTCCGTCTGGGAAACAAGGAGAAACTGCCCCTGGAATTTGAATTCGGCCTGTATATGGCCACGCAGTTCGGAGGCGACCAGTACAAGAAACTGGCCAACGGAAAATCGGAACAGACCATCGACATGCCCGACGGACTGAAAGCGTACTGGCATGCTTTGTTCCCTACTGCCGGAGGAGAGGATACACCGGAAGGGGAACAGGTGAACGTGGAAGGAAACATGCTGGGAAGCTGGAACTTCGCACTGAATTATTACTTCGGCGACTGGAAGGTTAGGGCTACGCTGGATCATTATTTCGAAGATCACTCGCAGATGTTCTGGGAATACGGACGCTGGAAGGACGGACAGCTGGGCATCG
>ENA-ORTI01002016-ORTI01002016.1-human-gut-metagenome-genome-assembly--contig:-NODE-2016-length-18844-cov-2.695300_pt1 | contig 18844 bp, 19 predicted proteins | sample MGYA00242071_ERZ509191 | MGnify/ENA primary metagenome ERZ509191 (study PRJEB26280, sample SAMEA2338832) | human gut metagenome | biome: human gut; feature: human-associated habitat; material: faeces...
CGGCGTCACCACCGATTATTTGCTGGGCCGGGATTGACGGATGGACCGGTATCGTGTAAATTGGTTATCAGCTTGCCGCGGCGCGGCAAAATACGGATTTGACAGGAGACCAGAATGGATCTTTTTCAGTGGCTGACCGACACTACAGAGGGGAAATGCCTGTTCACCACCCTGGTGTCTATGATCCCCATCATCGAGCTGAGAGGGGGCATCCCCTTCGGCGTGGCCCTGGGCTTGCCCTATCACCTGGCTTTTCCCGCTGCTGTTCTGGGAAATTTGATTCCCGCCCCCTTCATTATTGTCTACATCCGCAGAATCTTTGAGTTGATGAGAAAATATCTGCCCTGGCTCAATGGTCTGATAGATCGCTTGGAGCAGAAGGCCCATCTGAAGGGACAAAAGGTGCAGAAATACCAGTACATTGGCCTGTGGCTCTTTGTAGCCATTCCCCTGCCAGGGACAGGAGCGTGGACCGGCTCGCTGGCTGCTGCGTTTCTTGGAATGAGGCTGAAGAAGGCCATGCCGGCGGTCACCCTGGGCGTCCTCACCGCTGGGACCATCATGCTGGCCCTCACCCATGTGGGGATCAACCTGTTTTCTGGGGCTGTGTGACTGGGGGCGGTACCCATTCCGAGTGAACATGCATAGGATGGTTCGGAGGTGGTGACCGTGGAAATACTGGAGGCTGCCCTGGCTCTGCTGTGCGCTGTGGGTGCAGGAAGTCTGCTGTGGCTGCTGTTTGGCCTGTTGGTCCGGCCGTCTCGGGGGCGAGAACCATGGGTCGTGCTCCCCGGGCGGGGGGACGGCTCAGATTTGGAGGCCAGCCTGCGTCAGCTGGCTTGGCTGCGTCGGGCTGGGCTGCTCTGCGGCGAGGCAGTGATCTGGGATGAAGATCTGGACCGGGAGGGCCGTCAGCTGGCCCTAAGGCTGACCCTGCGGTGGCCTTGGGTCACCTGTTGTCCGCCGGAGGAGCTGGAGGAGTGGCTGCGGGAGGCGGTCCGGCAGACGGATGGAATCTCCCGGTAAACGGAAGAGTTTGTTTGGTAGGCCGGCCCATGTGGCCGCCCGCCCTCCGTGGACCATGATGCCCGTAGGACGCGGCGACTCGGCGCGCCGCCGTACAGGGTTTCGCCCTGCGGGGCGAACTCCGTTGCCCGCCGCAGGTGGACTCCAAAATTACACACATATATAATCATTATATATATGAGGAAACCGCCCTCCAGTGGTACGTCTCCGTACACCGAAGGGCGGTTTTGGTTTTTATTTTGTTCTCCCGTCAGCCGTTGGGGAACATCAGGGCGATCGGCCCGGTGATGATCTGCGGGAAGAGGATGAATACACAGATGATACCGACGGTCAGGAACAGCCACGGTACCACCGATTTTATCACCTTTTCCAACGAAAGTCCGGTGACATTCTCTGCGGCGTACAGGCACACGCCCACGGGAGGAGTGATCAGGCCGAAGCTGAGGGTGATGACCAGGAACACCACGAAGAACAGGGGGCTGACGCCCAGCTGCTTCACCACGGGGAGCAGGATGGGCACCAGGATGTAGATGGCCGCGGTGGCGTCCATGAACATACCCACGATGATCAGGAACACAAACAGGGCAAACATGATGACCAGCTGGTTATCAGAGATGCCCAGGATGAAGTGGGCCAGCTTGGTGGGCAGGCCGTCCAGCTCGAAGATCTGGCCGGCGGGCTTAGCCGCAATGGCGATGAACAGAATGGTACCAGTCTGGCGGGCATTCTTGGCAATGATGCGGGGAATGTCAGACCACTTCAGACGCTTGTACACATAGATGGAGACCAGCATGGCATAGGCCACAGCGATACCAGCACCCTCGGTGGGGGTGTAGATGCCGCTGTACATACCTACCAGCATGATCACGGGAACCATCAGGGCGGGGACAGCGGAAACAAAAGCCTTGCCCAGACGCTTGGGCTGGAAGGGGGCCTTCTCACCGATACCGGTGACCTTGCAGTGGACATAGTTATAAATCATGTAGATGAGGCCGATCAGCACGCCGGGGACCATGCCTGCCATCAGAGCCTGGCCGATGGACACGCTGGCGGTAGAGGCGGCTACGATCATCAGGATGCTGGGCGGGATCACAGAGGCCAGCATACAACCGGCCAGGTTGATACCCACGCCGTACTCCTTGGGATAGCCCTTCTTGGCCATAGCATTGATGCTCATTTTGCCGATGGAAGCCACGGCGGCCACGGAGGAGCCGGACATAGCGCCGAAGATGATATTACACAGAATGGCCACATGGCCCAGGCCGCCATAGATCCAGCCCACACAGGCCTCAGCCAGGTCGTAGATCTTGTCGGCGATGCCGCCCTCATCCATGAGGGAGCCGGCCAGGATGAACAGGGGGACTGCCACCATAACGAAGCTGTTCATGGAGGTGTACATCAGCTGGACCACCATCGTCAGGGGCATATTGCCCATGGTGATCAGTACGATGACGGATGCTGCGCCCAGAGAGATGGCGATGGGCACGCCCAGGGCCATCAGGCCCAGAAAGATCAACAGCAGTGCTACACTCATTTCTCGTCGCCTCCGATCGCTACCTTATGGGGATACTCTAAAAAGCTCTGGATTGTGCCGATAATGCCCAGGAAACCGCACAGAGGCACACAAATCATGATCGCACCCATGGGGACAGCAACGGCAGTTGCCATCTCGTTGAAGGCAAACTTCTGCATGGTCAGGTCGATACCATACTTAACCATAAAAGCGAAGAAGCCCAGGGTAACCACATAGTACAGAACAGTACAAATCTTCTGCATGGGCCGGGGCAGCATATTGACCAGAATCACGACACGGGAAGACTCTGCCCGATTGAAGCCGGCGGCCACTGCCAAGAACATCATCCAAAGGAAGAAGAAGCGGGTCGTCTCCTCCGTCCAGGTCAGTGTCACACCGACCAGACGGCCGCCTACCTGAAGCAGCACGACCAGCAGCAGACAGACCAAGGTACCTCCGCACAGGATATCCTCCAGCTTGTCTACAACATCAAAAAATTTACTCAAGGGTGAATGCTTGCGTTCCATTGATTCCCCTCCTAATACACAAAAATTCTTTTTCTCTCACCTGCGGGCAAGAATAGAGCGGATGCGGTGGAGCCGGAGGGGCTCCTCCGCATCCGCTTTACGCTTCAGTTGATGGAGTTGCGATCTCTTATCGGGATCGAATCAGGCCTTGCCGCAGAAAGCGACAGTGGCATCAAACAGCTCGTCGTTCTGGACCATTTCCTTAAACTTGGGATACAGATTCTGGGAAACAGACACAAACTCCTGGAAGCCCTCCTCGGGGACCTCGTTGTACTCCATGCCGTTGTCGGTCAGCAGCTTCAGCATCTCGCCATCCTTCTCGGCCTGGTAGTCCACATACCACTGCTGGCACTCCTCAGCAGCCTGACGCAGAGCGTTCTGCTGGTTCTCGGTAAGGCTGTTCAGCTTGTTGGTATTCATACCCACGATCCAGGCGTCAGCGATGTGGTTGGTAGCGGAGATATACTTCTGAACCTCATAGAAGTTATTGGTAGCAGGCACGTCCACGGGATTCTCCTGGCCGTCCAAAGTGTTCAGCTGCAGGGCATTATAGACCTCGCTGAAGCTCATGGGAGTGGCGTTGGCGCCGCAGGCGGTGAAGAACTCAACATACAGGGAGTTGCTGGGAGTACGCAGGACCATACCCTCCAGGTCAGCGGGGGAGTTGATGGGCTTCTTGCTGTTGGTCACCTGGCGGAAGGAGCGGGTCCAGCTGCCCAGGCAGGAGATGCCCATGCTCTCTACGCTGTTGAACAGATCCTTGCCGGTGTCGCTGTTCAGGTAGTCCTGCAGCTGCTTGGTGTCATCAAACAGATAGGGGACAGAGACCACATAGAAGCTGGGATCGAAGCTGGCATACAGGGAGGAAGCCAGGATCACGATGTCCAGAGAGCCATTGCCCACAGAGGAGATAGCGGCATTGCCGTCGCCGCCGTACAGGGAGCCGTTGGGGAAGATGCTCAGTTCGATGCTGCCGTTAGAGTACTCCTCCACGCGGGACTTGAACTCCTGAGCCGCAGCATAGATGTAGGAGTTGTCGGCATCAGGCACGCTGACGTTCATAGAGACCTTAGGATCGGAGGAGGCGCCGGAAGTGCTTCCGGAGGTGCTGGGAGTGCTGCCGGATCCGCCGGAGCAGCCGACCAGAGAGAAGGTCAGCGCCAGAGCCAGGACAGAGCTGAGACACTTTTTCATCTTAAATTACTCCTTTTTGATCTTTTTATAATTCGGCTTCGTTACTGAACACCGAGGTTCACTTTGTAAAGTTCCTTTACGCTGGGATAAAGACCAGTATAGACCTGATAGCGGCGGTCGTATACCTCTTTGTGTGCGTCGCTGTGTTTAATTTCCATGTATACGCTCTTCTCCACCTTAGCAGAGGCCTCATATACATCTTTAAATACACCAATACCAACACCGGCCAGCAGAGCTGCGCCTACAGGGGCCATATCATTCATATCAAGCACTGTGATATCGCGGCCGGTAATGTCTGCCTTAATCTGAGCCCAGACCTTGCTCTTCGCTCCACCGCCGATGGAAGAAAACTTGGTCAGTTTTTGTCCAGTAACCGTTTCTACCATCTCGATAAGCTGACGCAGACCGTAGGCACATCCCTCCAGCACCGCCCGGTTCATCTCCCGGCGGGTGGTTTTAAGGGATAGTCCGAAGAACACGCCTCTGGCGTAGGGGTCCCATACCGGGCTGCGCTCTCCCATCATATAGGGGAGGAATACCAGCCCATCAGCCCCCGGCTCCGCCTGCTCGGCGTCGTCGTTCATCAGCATCATGCCCCGCTTTCCGGTGACAGAGGGGTAATCCTTGTAATCCTGATAGAAATTGTCATACATCCACTGATAGGAGGAGCCGGTGTGGGACATCGCCCCCTGATAGATCCAGGCCCCATCTACCACATGGCGGCGGTTGATGAAGTTGGGGGAGAATTTTGGCTCCTCCACACAGACGGTCAGCACATTCGTGGTACCCACCGACTCACACACATCACCCTGCTTGACCACGCCAGCCGCCAGGGTGGCGCAGGCGGTATCCCCGCCGCCGATGACGATCTTGGTCTCAGGGGACAGGCCCATGGCCAGCAGGACCGGGTGGATCAGATTGCCCACCACATCCGTGGACTTGACCAGAGGCGGAAGCTTATGGATGTCGATGCCGATTTTGTCGCAGATCTCCTCAGACCACACGCCCCGGCCCGCTGTCTCATACAGCAGAGTATAGGAGGCATTAGAGTGGTCAATCGCAAAGTTTCCGGACAGCATCATGGCGATCAGGGTATTCACATGGCCAAAGTACCGGGTCTTTTCATAAATCTCAGGCAGATTTCTCTTGATCCAGAGCATGGATGTGCCAGACATGGCTCCTGCCATGGGGCTATTGGCTGTGATTTCAAACAGGCGCTGGGTCCCGATGGTCTGGCGGAAGATTTCCGCCTCCTCCGTACTGCGCCGATCCGAGTAGATGATTGGATCCACCAGCCCCCGCCCGTCGGCATCGAAGGCCGCCAGTCCGGGACACAGGCTGGAAATCCCGATGGCCTTGATCTTTCCAGGCTCAACCCCGTGTTTGCTGATCAACGCCCCCACGCAACCGGTAAATGCGTTCCACATATCCGCAGTGTCGATCTGGATCGACACCTGATTGGGGTTGATCAGGCGATATGTCGCGCTTTCCTGGGCCACAAACCGGGCTTCCTGGTCAATGACGGTAACCTTAATGCTGGAGGTACCCACATCCACACCCAGGAGATAGATCTCTTCCATGGTGATCCTCCTTGAGTTGATAGTGACGGGAACTTAGAACTGGTCGTAGTTCTTGTCGTTCTCCAGCTGAGCCAACAGCTCCTTGGTCTCCTTGACGGAGTAACCGTGGTGGATCAGATAGCGCAGGGCCACGACCAGAGCGGTCACATCGGGGTAGTCCCAAACAAAGCGGCCCATAGTGACACCGCCCACGCCGCAGTCCATGGCCTCACGGGTGATGGTCAGGAAGTGATTCAGCTTGCCCTCGGCATCCAAACCGGCAGGAGCGTCACCGCCCTGGATCACGACACGGAAGTCGCTGGGCACGGTGGACAAAGCCTTAGCCATAGCATCAGGGTTGCCGCAGTAAGTGGTCTTAACGATGTCCATGCCCATCTCGCAAGCGGAGCGGATACAGTAGGCGATGTTCTCCCAGGAGGTGCGCTCCTCAACGGGGACGCTCTCGCCCTTGGGGTACACATGACCGATCAGGGGCATACCCTTCTGCATACACTCGGCAGCAAAGCGGCCAATGGTCTCGAACTGCACGCCCTGGTAGGTACCCAGAGTCATGGCGCCCATGGAAACACCGGAGGCGCCCAGAGCAATGGCCTCATCCACATTGCCGAACACGATGTCCTGGGTGGGGGCCACAGGGCTGTAGTTGGAGATCTTGCACAGGATGGCCACATCGCGGTTCTTCTCTGCATCCCAGCACTGATTCAGGATGCCGGGAGTAACAGTCATGGCATCGGGCTTACCGGCAACGATCTTGTCGATGGTAGACTGGATGCTGTGCAGGCCGGTCATAGGGGCGATCCCGCGGGAGATGGCGTGGTCCACAGTGATGGCCATCATCTTGTTGCTCACAGGGTTGACCATGCGGGACATACGTACTTTCTTACCAAGGCCGATATTACTCATTTGAAATACTTCCTTTCATAACGGATCGTTCAACTTGTCATGGAAACTTGGGATTCACCGTACACACGGCGGCGGCTTACGGTTCGATAATAACCTTCAGGCCAGTGCCGGCAACGCATACGTCATAGGCCTTCTGGAAGTCCTCGATCTTGAAGCGGTGGGTGACGATCTTGTCTGCATCGATCTTGCCGCTCTTGATCATCTCGGCGGCAGCCAGATAGTCCTCCAGCTTGTAGGCAGTGCTGCCATTGACGTTGATCTCGTTGTAGTGGATGGTGTTGACCTCGATGGTGGACTCACCCGTTCCAGCAAAGCCGGCGAACAGGTTCACAGTACCACCGCGCTTGCACAGCTTCAGGGTGGAGTTCACCAGGGCGGGCACACCGATGGCCATGACAATGACATCCATGCCCTGACCGTTGGTCTCACGGTTGACGATGGCGGGCAGGTCCTCCTTGGTGGGATCCACCACCAGGTCGGCACCCAGCTCCAGGGCCACCTTGCGGCGCTGCTCGTTGGGCTCGCTGACGATGACCTTACGGGCACCGGCGATCTTGGACAGCTGCAGGTGGAACAGACCAATGGGGCCTGCACCCACGATCAGCACATCATCGTTGAAGCCCGTACCAGCGTTCTTCAGGCCGCGGATACAGCAGGACAGGGGCTCGATCAGAGCGCCAGCCTGATAGGACACATGCTCAGGCAGCTTCACTACATTCCCGTTCTCGATGCAGATGGCGGGAATGCGGATATACTCCTCAAAGCCGCCGTCAAACTCATAGCCGATGGCCTTGCGGTCCAGGCAAGCGTTGGTGCGGCCCCGCAGGCAGCTGCTGCAGTGGTGACAAGGTATAACGTTGGCCACGGCGACTTTCTCGCCCACCTCATATCCCTTTACATCAGCACCCACCTCGGCGATAACACCGCAGAACTCGTGACCGATGACAGAGGGGTAGCGGACACCCTTGGTCTTTTTTCCGGTGAGGATCCGCATATCCGTGCCGCAGATGGCGGCAGCCTTCATTTCCAGCAGGATCTCATCAGGGCCGATCTGGGGCTTTTCAATCTCCGCCGGAGCGAACTGATTGGGACCAGACAGGACAACTGCTCTCATGAAAATTTCCTTCTTCCTTTTACATGGTTTAACAGGTCTCTCCGATTTTGTGCCCAGTGGGCTTCGGAGCATCTGTTCTATGGATGTATCGTAGCACTTATGAAGTAAAATTTCAAGTTTGAAAGTAAATTGAAACTTAACTTTGTATTATTGTCGAAAAAGCGCATCCTATTTTTGTGCTAAACGCTGATTATGGTAAAATATAATGAAGAAACACCAGCCTATGCATCATGCTCAGGCTGGTGTTGTAGTAGTTTTTCTACATTTCATTTGCTAAAAGTGAGATACCTTTCCGTATCTCCACCTAAACTGTTTTGTTGTTTCGCGCCATCAGACCTTGTTATCTGAGGTGGAGGCCCTAGTCTTATAGATTGCCTGGAAGGATTTGTCGTAATCCTGGAATGCCACAATCGCGATCAGACTGTCCATCACAGCCAACTGAGCCAGCCGTGTACTGGCGGACTCCGACCGGAAAATTGTCTCCTCGCTGATGGTTGTGATGATGTAATCCGCGATCTTGGACAGGCGGTTCTTTCCTTCCGAGGTCAGCCCCACCACTGTGGCTCCACAGGATTTTCCTACTTCAGCCGCCCGCAGTACGTGGAGGTTATTACCCGAGTGGGACACAGCAAACAGCACATCTCCCGGCTGCAGTAAGGAGGCTTCCATCAGTTGGATATCCTTGTCCTCCACCGCACAAACACGGATCCCGATTTTGAGAAATTTATGATGTGCATCCTTTGCGACAATAAGACTGCCCCCAGTACCTGCAAACACAATATGGGGGGCTTTGCCCAAGATTTCGGCCACACGCTTCAGGTTCTCCATATCCAAAGCCTGGAGCGTACGCTGGAGTGCCGTGATCTCTGTGGCAAAAATTTTATGACAGATCTGCTCTGGGTTGTCATCCTTCTGAAGCTTCGGGTTATACTGCTGTTCTGAAGGAATCGCCTCCATTGCGACCCGAATCTTAAATTCCTGGAACCCCTTATACCCTAGACTTTTACAAAATCGCACCATAGACGCATCGCTGACGCCAATTAGCTCCGCCAGTTCCAGCAGATTGCAGTGTAGAACTTTTCCCAGATTTTCCTTGATATAGTGGGCAATCTTCCGCTCTGTTACGGTGGCGTTCTGGCTCTCGCTTTTGGCAATGATTCTGTTGAGACAGCTTTCATTCTCCATACGCAACAATCTCCTATTCTGACGTCCTGCCCCAGTCATCCCGAAAAAACGGGGCATTTCATCCTCTTTCCTTTCATTCTATCATTGAATTTACTCCTACGCAACCATCTTTTAACGGAAACAGGCCGGAGCCCGGTGGGCTCCGGCCTGTTTTGACCTGTGCTTCTTATAGAGCAATGGTGCGGATCACTCTGGCACAGCGGGGGCACAGTGTGGGATGCTCCTTGTCAGCGCCTACCTTAATATGGTGCTTCCAGCAGCGTTCACACTTCTCTCCCTTAGCCTCAGACACCGCAGCCTGGATCCCGGGAACCTTGACGCCAGCAGCGCCGGAACCCTGAGCAATCTCAACATCAGAGACGATAAACAGGTCGGCCAGCTGGTCGGTGGAGAAGGCAGACAGCTTCTCCATGATCTGCTTCCCCTCATCTCCCTGGGGATAGAGGACTACATGAGCCTCCAGAGCCTTACCGATCTTCTTCTCGTTCCGGGCGTTCTCCAGCACCACGTTCACATCGTCCCGCAGATCCTCCACCAGAGCCCACTTCTCCATCTCTTCGGCGCTGAGGGCATAGTCAGCAAAGGGCTGGTTCATCTCATTGAGGACCACGTTTCGGCTGTCTTCCTCTCCGCGGTGGGGCATGGCCTGCCAGATCTCGTCACAGGTGAAGGCCAGGATGGGCGCAAACAGCTTGGTCATGGTATCCAGGATGAGCCACAGGGCAGTCTGAGCAGAGCGGCGCTCCAGGCCATTGGTCTCCTCGCAGTACAGCCGGTCCTTAATGATGTCCAGATAGAAAGAAGACAGTTCTACCACGCAGAAGTCATTGATGGCGTGGGAAACCACATGGAACTCATAGTTATCATAGGCCGCAAAACACTTCTCGATCAGCTCGTTGAGCTTGGTCACCGCCCAGCGGTCCAGCTCCAGCATCCCCTCAGGCTTGACCAGCTCATCAGGGTCGAAGCCAGCCAGGTTGCCCAAGCAGTACCGGGCAGTGTTGCGGAACTTCAGGTAGTTCTGGCTGAGCTGCTTGAAGATCTTGTCGGAGCAGCGCACATCCACATGGTAGTCAGCAGATCCAGCCCACAGGCGGATCATGTCCGCACCGTACTTCTGGAAGATCTCCGCAGGATCCACACCGTTGCCCAGGGACTTATGCATAGCCTTGCCTTCGCCGTCCACCGTCCAGCCGTGGGTGACACACTCCTGGAAGGGCGCGCCCTTCCCCAATGCGCCCACAGCGGTGAGCAGGCTGGACTGGAACCAACCGCGGTACTGGTCCAGGCCCTCCATATACACAGTGGCAGGCCAGAAACCCTGATCCTTCTGCATAGAGGCAAAATGGGTGGAGCCGGAATCGAACCAGCCGTCCAGGGTGTCCTCTTCCTTGGTAAAGGCGCCGCTCTTCCCGCAGTGGGGGCAAGTAAAGCCCTGAGGCAGGATATCCTTGGCCTCCATCTCATACCAGGCGTTAGAGCCTTTCTCCCCAAAGAGTTTGCTCACCGCCTCGATGGTCTCATCGGTGACGATGGGCTTGCCGCAGTCAGCGCAGTAGAACACCGGAATGGGCAGGCCCCAGCGGCGCTGGCGGCTGATGCACCAGTCATTACGCTCCCGGATCATGGATTTCATCCGGTCGATGCCCCAGCCGGGAACCCAGCGCACCTGGTCACAGGCCTCACAAGCCTCGTCCTTGAAGGATTCCACAGAGCAGAACCACTGGGGAGTGGCCCGGAAGATAATGGGCTTCTTACAGCGCCAGCAGTGGGGATAGCTGTGGACGATGTCCTCGCTGGCAAAGAGAGAACCGCTCTCCTTCATGTCGGCCAGGATGACAGGGTTGGATTCTTCTGTCTTCATCCCAGCGTACTTGCCAGCGTAGTCGGTGTGGCGGCCCTGATCGTCTACAGGAACCACCATCTCCATACCATACCGGCGGCAGGTCTGATAGTCGTCTGCGCCGAAGCCAGGGGCAGTGTGGACACAGCCGGTACCGGAATCCATGGTGACATAGTCAGCCAACAGCAGTCGGCTGGTCTTGTCCAGGAAGGGGTGCTGGGCCAGCATATTTTCAAAGAAGGAACCAGGGTGGGTCTCCACGATCTCATAGGAGTCAATGCCGCCCACCTTCATCACTTTTTCCACCAGGGCCTCCGCCATGATATAGGTCTCGCCATTAGAGGCCTTCACCAGGGCATAGTTCTCATCAGGGTGGAGGGCAATGGCCAGGTTGCCGGGCAGGGTCCAGATGGTGGTGGTCCAAATCACAAAAAACAGCTTGCTGTGATCCAGATGGCCCAGTTTCCCCTGATCGTCCTTCATGGGGAATTTCACATAAACTGTGGTACAGGGGTCGTCCTGATACTCGATCTCTGCCTCAGCCAGGGCAGTCTCGTCGTGAGGGCACCAGTACACGGGCTTGAGTCCCTTGTAGATATAGCCCTTCTTGTACATGGCTCCAAAGACCTTGACCTCCTCTGCCTCAAAGCCGGGATCCATGGTCTTATAGGGGTGCTCCCAGTCGCCAATGACGCCCAGGCGCTTGAAGCCCTCCATCTGCACATCGATGTAGTGCTGAGCAAAGTCGTGGCAGGCGGAACGGAACTCCGCCACAGACATCTGCTTGTGGTTGAGCTTGTTCTGCTTGATGATGGCCGACTCAATGGGCATACCATGGTTGTCCCAGCCGGGGATATAGGGGGTGTAGTACCCCCGCATGGCGGCAGCGCGGGTAATGAAGTCCTTAATGGACTTGTTCAGGGCATGACCCATGTGCAGATTTCCGTTGGAAAAGGGAGGGCCGTCGTGGAGAGAGAAGCGGGGCTTACCCTCGTTCTTCTTCAGCATCTCGTTGTACAGATCCATGTCATTCCAGCGCTGGAGCATCTCCGGCTCCCGCTTGGGCAGACCGGCCCGCATGGGAAATTCAGTCTTGGGGAGATTGATGGTCTTATTGTAGTCCATGTCTCGTATTCCTCCATATTATTCATATTCAAAGATCACTGTTTTACAAGCCGCGCAGAGATAAGCAGGATATTCCATAAAGTCCGCAAAGCTGTTTCGGGACGGAGTAGGATTGAGTCTCACCCTATTCTTGGGTGGCAGGGGAAAGTACCAATGCTCGGGCGCCCATTCCAGATAGCAGATCTTTCTCGGCGCCATCCAGCCCGGAGACAGTTTATTTCCACATTTGGGGCAGTTCATCAAAGCTACTCCTTTCTAGAAAAACAAAAACGCCCTTGTCTCTCAAAGAGACAAAGGCGAACAAACCTCTGCGGTACCACTCTTCTTGCCGGAAGGTCATCCCATCCCAGCCACTCAAATGCTGCCCGATAACGGAGGCATCCGGAGAAGCTTACTCAAATTCAGCTCCCCTGCTCCAAGGTGATCTTCCCTGCCTCTTCCCGTCCGCCTTGCACCAAACGGCGGCTCTCTGTGCGTCTCAGAGGCAGGTACTCGTCCTATTCTGCGCAGTATAACCCTGTTTGCCCAATATCTTATCCGTTTTTCCCTCGAATGTCAAGAGGAAAACCAGGGCCGCCCGTCTCCTTTTTCACTCTTTCTGGGAAAAATCAGTCCGGCGGCAGAGCAATCCATCTGCCGCCGGGCCAAAACAATCTCTTTGGGTCTTTTTTAGGTTTAGATATGCTCCTGTACCTGAGCCATCTCCTGAGCGATATTCAGAACATGGTCACCGATCCGTTCAAAGTCGGTGAGCAGCTCAGAGTAGATGATACACGCTTCATCAGAGCATTCACCGCTGCGCATCCGCTCCAGGTGGCTGCGGCGGTAATCGCTCGTCATATCATCAATTCGCTGCTCCAAGGCAGACACCTCACTGAGCCACTCCACAGTTCCAGCCGACGGAGTCAAGAGATAATCCACGCACTCCAAACATATATCCCGCATGGCGGCAATCTCCTGCTGAGCTGCCTCAGAGAAAGAAATGTTCCGCTTATTCAGCAGACGGGTATACCCGGCCAAGTTGTCTGCATGGTCTCCGATGCGCTCGATATTACCCGAGATGGTAAAGAAGCTGCTGACTACGGCGGAGGCCTGCTCATTGGTCTCATAGGCGATGAGCCGGGAAACATGCAAGGAGATCTCTTTATTCAGGAAGTCGATATACTCCTCTGTCTTTTCCACCTCAGCCAGTTCGTTCTCATCCCGGTTCAGCACCGAGGAGAAGCTGGCCTTTACGTTCCCCTGTGCCATAAGCATCATGCGCCGCAGCTCATGCTGCATCTGATCCACATAGATGGCGGACACACCCAGGCCGCCGTCCTTGCTGCTAATCTGAATGGGAGTCAGGTACTCAAGATGCATCTGATCCACCGTGTCGCCGGGGCGATCCGGCAGGATACGCATCGCAGCTTTTGCCAAGTAGCCACCCAGAGGCAGGAGCAGCAGAGTGGTAACAATATTGAAGCTGGTGTGAACCAGGGCGATCTGACCAGCCGGAGTAGCGGGCAGCACACCGCTCAGACCAGCCACAGGAATCTGACCATCAATCACATGGGCAATCGGGAACAGAATAAAGAGGATTGTAAAAATCACCGTACCGATCATGTTGAACAGCAAGTGAATAATGGTAGCACGCTTGGCACTGCGGCTGGTACCGATAGATGCCAGCACCGCCGTGATACAAGTACCGATATTCTGACCAAACAGCACAAACACTGCGCTGGACAGCCCGATCACGCCGCTGTTGGCCAGCGCCTGCAGGATACCCACAGAGGCGGAGGACGACTGGATTACGGCCGTGAAGCCCGCACCAGCCAGGATACCCAGCAGCGGGTTGGAGAAATTGGACATCATCTGAATGAACGCCTCAGACTCCCGCAGGGGAGACATTGCACCGCTCATCATATCCATTCCGATAAACAGCACACCCAGACCAGCCAGGATCTGGCCGATGTGCTGAAGCTGAGGCTTCTTGACAAAGACCACCATGGCCACACCAACAAAGGCAAACAGAGGGGCCAGTTCACCCACATCCAAAGCAATCAGCAGTCCAGTAACGGTGGTGCCGATGTTGGCGCCCATGATGATCCAAACCGCCTGATTCAGTGTCATCATCCCGGCGTTGACAAAGCCCACCACCATAACTGTGGTGGCAGAGGAGGACTGGATCACCGCGGTGATCGCCGCACCTACCAATACGCCCAGGAACCGGTTTGCCGTCAACCGCTCCAGAATCTGCTTCATCCGGCTGCCGGCTGCCGCCTCCAAGCCGGAACTCATCATTTGCATTCCGTATAAGAACAGGGCCAGTCCGCCCAATAGACTCAAAAAGTCTGTCATTTGCATCTCTCAATTTCCTCCTCTATCTCTTCTGGAAAACACACAGGATTATTGTCTCAGTTTCTTGGAAAAGTATGAAAAAAGGCATCGCCCACGGAGCGCAGAGCCGCTTCGCAGGTCATGCCTGTATCTTTCTGATTCGATTGATCAGGCTGATCCCCGCCAGCCCGGGCACAGACGCTTCCATGGCATTTCTACCTCTCTGTACTCTTTATCCATAACTTCTACAGGTATCATTATAGGGAAGCAGCCTCCGTCCGTCAATAGATTTTACATGAAGTTAACATTCCAATGACATTTTTCTCCGCTCTGGATAGAAAAGCCCACTCCAACCCCATCCGAAAGGGGTCATATTCTACAACTGAGAAAAAGTGCCGCGGACTGTCACCTGGCAGTCCGCGGCTTGCAAATGATTGTTCAGTGTTTAAAGGGTCAGCCCTGAGGCTTCTGGCTCTCCAGATACTCGTCATAAGACAGGGCATCTCCTCCGACCATGTCGTCTTTTCCCTGTGGGTCAAAATCAACCAACAGAACCTTTTTACCCTTTGAGCTAAGTGCGGCTGACAGATTGACTGCCGTGGTACTCTTCCCAACGCCACCTTTTTGATTGATGATTGAAATAATCCTTGTCTTCGAGTTCGAATCTCGCGGGACGTCTTTGAACCCCATTTGACCTCCTACTGCAGTTAAAGAATGATATTGGTCGGTCGAAGCGTTTTCACGTGAAAACATTTAACTTGTTCATTCATTATGTTTCAGCTTGATTGGACATGCAAGACACCAACCTGATGAATTTAGCTAGTATTGAGAATTCTCAAGCAAACGTCAGAAAGTTAACTTCCGAAGAGCATACCTAAACTGCCTAGTACTAAAACTGAGTCTAGAAGTATATCCCGAATAATATGACTTCTATAACCACTCAGCATAAACCAACGCACATATACTGTGTTTTCACGTGAAAACAGCTCTGCTGCACGCACACAAATCAATAAGGATGAAATATGAATGGACGTGCGCAATGGTTACAATAAAGATGATTACAAATCAAAATCCAGCAGCCATCCAACAATTAATAGGCGATTACGCATCTATAGAGCTAATTACAGATCTGCCGAACAATTGATGGATATACGCATGTTATCTCAGATAATTTATATAACGACTCAATTCGACCTTTTGACAAACGACCTTATTTGAGTGAATTCATGAGATAGATGAATATACAGCGATAAGATGACACATTTTTAAACGAAAAAGCAATCTAACCAACAACCTTGAGGACAACATGCAATTCGGATTGCATGAAAGCATGCCGAACTATTTCCATCACCTTTGCTACATCAGCAGCGAAACAAATCTACAACCGAAATCAATCGAAAAAGGGGCTAGGAGAATATGTGGCAGCCTCTCAAAACGGAACAGCGTAATACAAACCGAGTTTTCACGTGAAAACAGACCAATAATAATCAACCACCAATGACTTAACGCCACGTCATAAATTAGCTAATCAACTAGAGGACATGTAAGATCAAGAAACGTTTGAAATAAAGAAGAGGCCAATCAGAACGATTGACCTCTGTGAAGGCTACTTTGAAATGGGATGCTTCTTAGCCATCCCAACAGCTCGAGGGAGCTTCATTGATGGCTTACGAGCTTTCTTAAATACAAAGATTGCTCGCGCGCCACGCTTCCCAGGAAGAGAAAGATCATAACGCAAGGGAGTATCGAAACCACAGACCTGAGCTGCATAGGACCCATCAGATCCCTCATCAGCAGCAGGGACACCCTTTGAAACAATAAGCAGACCGTCTTTCTTCAGAAGCGGTGAAGCATACTCAACGAGGGTAGAAAGGTGCGCAACGGCTCGTGCTACAACAACGGAAAACTCACCACGATGAGAAAGAGCGTAGGACTCAAAACGCTCATGAACTGTTTTGACTCGCTCTACACCCAACTGGGATGCACAGGCTTCTACAACCTTAACCTTCTTACCAACCGAATCCATGAGAACAGAAGGACGGTGAGAAGTAATAGCGAGAGGAAGCCCGGGGAAACCAGCCCCGGTGCCAATATCAAGCAACTTACCCTTAGGGGCATCATCAACATATGGCAGAAGAACAAGTGAATCGTAGATATGTAGGATGGCTGCCTCGTGTGGATCAGTGATGCGAGTCAGGTTAATGTTCTCATTGGCCTTAAGAACATATTCAAGATGTCCCACGCACAACTCAAGCTCATCGGAAGTAACCTTGGAGGTCAGCCTCCCATCCTGAAGTGAGCCAGCATAACGATCCCAATACTGTCCAAGCTCTGCAACAAGCATTGAGTGAGAAACGAAAGACTCGCTCATAGTTATACTCCTGCCAATAGTTCTTGAAGCACAAACTTTTGTCATAGAAAAGGGGTGCGGCTCAGCCACACCCCTTAATACTACCAATATAGAAGAAACTCCTATAGAGCAGTCACAACAACTCGACGCTCGGGATCAACGCCCTCAGAATGGGTTTCAACAGCAGCGTTATCGCGAAGCGCGATATGCACCAGACGACGTTCGTAGGCACTCATAGGAGGAAGAGCGACCGACCCATGCTGACGCACGGCACGGGCGGCAGCAGAGTGGGCCATGGAAGTAACCTTGTCATTACGACGGCTCTTATAACCCTCGATATCAACCACCACAGGATAACGGAACCCCAGGCGGCGGCTCACAATCAAAGAGAACATCGTCTGCAGAGACTCAAGCGTACGACCGTGACGCCCGATGAGTACAGCCAGATTGGGAGCAGTAACATCGAGGATCAGCTCGCCGTCATCGCCCTCATACTCATCGATAGGGGAATCTTCGGCATCAAAATGCTTCAGAATATTGCGAATCACAGACAGCGCAACATCAGCGACGGTATCGAGCTCCTCATCGGTAAGTTCCTTGCCCGCCTTATATTTGCGCGCAATCTCGGGATACTCGCCGACGACCTCATCGAGGGAGGTCGGCGCGACCTCATTCTCCTCGATTTCAAGCAGTTCCTCAGACATGACGTCTCCCAAAATTTATTTAGGTACCTAATCAAGTACCGGTTTACGTAACTCTTCTATCAGCTAGTTCTTCTTGCGCGGACGAGCCTTGTGCTCACGGCGCACCACATCGACCTCGATGGGGGCATGCGCCAGGCGCTCCTCCTCCTCGGCCTTAGCCTTCTCCATAACACGACGGGTCACGAAGATCTGCTGCGCAACCTGCCACAGAGACGAAACGTCGTAGTAGAGCAAAACGCCCGCAGGCAGGTTCCAACCAAGCCAGAGCATCATGATGCCCATGACGAGCGCCATGGTGCGCATGGAAGAAGCCTGCTGACCAGTCTGGTTATGGGACTGATACAACGAAGGAATAACCGTCAGGATGCCGAACAGGATCAGCGAAATAAGGTACGGCAGCGCGGTGGCGATACCGTTCGCCCACTGGGCGCCGGGCGTAGTCGTAAGGTCGGGCATGATGTTGTAGAACGAGAACACCACACCGGACTCGCCGATGTACCCAGGAAGGTTGCGCAGCAGGGTGAACAGCGCAAGCAGGATGGGCATCTGAATAAGAAGAGGCAGGCAACCACCCAGCGGGTTGAACTTGTTCTCCGAGTAGAACTTCTGCATCTCCTCGGCCTGACGCTGCGGGTCATCGGCGTACTTCTGCTGGATCTCCATCAGCTTAGGCTGAAGCACCTGCATGCGCGCCGTCGATTTCGTCGACTTCAACAGAAGCGGCGTGAGAATCAGGCGCACGATGACGGTAAGGATGATGATCGAGAGACCCCAGTCAGAGGCGAACCCCTGAATGAACCTCAGGATCTGAAGAAGAATTTGAACGATCCAATCCCACATCTATGGTTTCCTCCGTTTAACCTAGCCCTAGGGCACCGGGTCGTAGCCGCCGCCGTGAAACGGATTGCATCGGATGATGCGACGAATCGCGAGCCAGCTACCTTTACCTACTCCGTATCGCTCGATTGCCTCGACCGCGTACTGCGAGCACGTGGGCGTATAGATGCAAGCGGCGGGCAACAAAGGGGAAATGACGCGCTGATAGACCTTGATGGGAGCAATGAGAATCCGCCGGAACATGAATGCCCCTACCGGCCAACGCCGGCGCGTGCAGACAGCCGCATAAGCGCCGCGCAAAGATCCTGCGGGGCCGCGTCGCGGGTCGCTGCGGTGGCGAACAAGATCACATCATGCCCGGGTACGGGAAAGTCGCACGCGCGCGCCGTTTCGCGCAACACGCGCTTGGACCTATTCCTCAAGACAGCGTTTCCAAGACGCTTAGGTGCAGCGAAGGCGACCCGACCAGGATCGCCTTCGCTCACAGCATCACATATAACCATTCGCATCAAGGGATGGTTATAGCGCCGTCCCCGTGTATAGACACGCTCGAAATCCGACCGGGCTTTAATGGTCTTCATGCGCAAGCGCGTTGCAAGCTAGACGGTGAGGCGCTTGCGGCCC
>ENA-ORTI01002021-ORTI01002021.1-human-gut-metagenome-genome-assembly--contig:-NODE-2021-length-18809-cov-7.094593_pt1 | contig 18809 bp, 19 predicted proteins | sample MGYA00242071_ERZ509191 | MGnify/ENA primary metagenome ERZ509191 (study PRJEB26280, sample SAMEA2338832) | human gut metagenome | biome: human gut; feature: human-associated habitat; material: faeces...
ACTTCTAACCGCCTCGAATTGCACACGGTTAAAATCTGGATTATGAAGTTCTTCCTAAACAGCCAAAAACTCAACTGTATTTCTGTTTCGCATCCAGTTCTGAATGACATTAGAAAAAGCCCAAACCACAAGGGTTTGAGCTTCATTTGCGCATTCACGTTTTCTGTTTTTGGATATAAAATCTCCACTGCTAAATACAGAGTATTGGTTTGATTTTGTCAAGTCTTAGTTCTTATCTATATTCTTCCTTTAAATAAAGAAGTAAATTTCACATTGGACTTAAGTAGTTATTTCAGTTTTTCATATATCTCATCAGTTACTGTTTCACACCATTCTGATGATGTTTCTTCTCCCTGTACTTCAATTGCCAGATGTGAAAACCATTCATCTGGTGCTGCTCCATGCCAGTGTTTTACTTCTGCCGGAATATTGACACAATCTCCAGGTTTCATTTCTACTGCTTCTTTTCCTTCTTCCTGATAATATCCACGTCCTGCAATGCAGATAAGAATCTGTCCGCCTCCGCTTTTTGCATGATGAATATGCCAGTTATTCCTGCAACCAGGTTCAAAAGTCACATTAAAGATTCCAACCTGTGACGTAGACACAGGAGCCAAAAAACTTTTTCCTGTAAAATATTGTGCAAATTTATCATTTGGCTCTCCAATCGGGAATATCATCTTTTTAGCATGAGCTCTCATTGCTTCATCTTCATACGAAAGATCACCTTCGTCTATACTCCAGACATCTTTTGCAATTTTCACTTTAATCACCTGTCCTTATTTTAACTTTGCTCCATCCTTAAAAGCATTTCCCACACGTTCTCCAAGTCTGTAATATCCGTGATGTACCGGATCATATGTAATTGGTGTAAACTTACTAAGATCAATTTCTCCGTCATCACCGAGATATTTCTCATCTGCACTTACATTTTTGATTTCTGCAAGATACTTGCTTTCATCAATAACTTTTACAAGTTCACACTCAAGAGTCAATGGAAGTTCATTTATGACTGGTGCATTTACATATTCACTCTTCGTTGTAGTAAAGCCTGCTTTTTGCATCTTATATTCTTCTTTATTTGCAGAAACAATTCCCACATAATCGCAGGCAACCAGATGTTCAAGATCTGCCACCCCTACTGTAAAAGCCTTATTTTTTATAATATTGTCTGTTGTCTTATGGGCAGACAAATCTACAATAATCTCATTTGCACCTACAATTCCGCCCCATGCAGCGTTCATTGCATTTGCCTTTCCATTTTCATCATAGGTTCCCAGAATCATAACAGGCTGTGGATATAAAAATGGTTTTGCTCCAAAATTCTTTCTCATTGTCTTATCTCTCCTTATGGTTATTTGTTTATATCAGTATTTATCTTCCCGATCCATTCTGTAATCACATCTTCCGAAGTTTCCAGATGGTCTTTACCCATAGAATCAAACTGAATCTGCATTTCATGTGCAAAGGCAGCTCCTTTGCACTTGTCCTTCATATCTTTAATTACATGTCCTGGCCATCCGCCATTTGTCATAAATGGAATCACTGTCTTTCCTGTAAAGTCGTTTACTGTTAGAAATGTCAGCACTGCAGGTGCCATTGTATACCACCATGTTGGCGTTCCAATCGCAAGTACATCATAATCTGCAAGATTTACAGATAATGGATTAATCTGAGGCGTAAAGCCTGCTTCTACCTCTCTTTTTCCCTGTTTAACCACCTCTTCATGACTACCTCTGTATGGCTCTGCTGTTTCGATTCTTGCGATATCTGCTCCTGTCTTATTTGCCAGCTGCTCTGCAATTTTTTTTGTATTTCCATTTGACCAGGAATAATATACAACTAACATTTTCTTCATTTTTATATCTATTCCTTTCTTTCCTATTACTGAAATCCTTTCGCCCAATCAGCAATCTCCTGTTCACTGTCAGCTACATCATTTCTTGAAATACTTAACCCATCATCTCTTGGCATATCTCCCCACCAATTTGGATAACCTAAAAATATTATATTGTATTGTTCCACATTCTCAATATGTGTTGCTAACTCAGGTCTTGCATCTTCATTTTGTTCTTCTTTTGCTTGATTGACCAATGTTTCATGCTCTAAAGGATATTCTTCCGTTGTTTCGATTCTAAATAATTCCCCGCCGATTGCTTCTTGTATTGTCATCGCCATATACTGCATATTTCCAAGTACATCCTTATTTTTTACTACTATACTTGCTCCGGAATTTGCATCAATTCCATCTGTGTCAACATTCTCCGGAACCGAAAAATAAGCAATTAGAATATTCTCATTGTCTGTATTATTTTGTACCGCCTCCGTAACGGCATTTGAGGAACTATCAATATCGCTACTTTTTTCCGCAGAATCATTTTTTGTTGTTTGATTATTTTTTACAGAAGCAGAACCACATCCAGTAAACATACTGATTATCATCACAACTGCTAACATAATTAAAAATCGTCTTTTCAGCATAAATCATCACCTTTCTCTTCTTGTGTTTTTATCTCACTGTTCATTCCAGAAAAATCGTAGTCCATTATACGTGTACTCATCACACGCCTTCTGATCATGTTCATAACCTTCTCTCTCCAAAAAGGAAAGATTACCATGTATTATAGGTGATTTTCTGGAGATTTCCCTGCTGATCTGCCGGAGCTTCATATCCATCAGGGATATATTCCAGCTCATCCGGTACGATACCACTCCCATAGCGTTTATCTGAATTTTCTGTTTCCATCTTTGAGTTTCCTTCTGCATTTAGATCTTTTGTATTATTTTCGTTTAACACACCAATCCTCTGAAGCCATTCTTTCACATCATCAACATCCGCTGCATGAATCCGGTATCCGTCCAGCACATTTGCTCCACTTGCAACCGCTTTTATATAATCCATACTGACGCTAATATCATTATCCTGGCTTGTGCAAAATGGAATTATTGTCTTACCTGACAAATCATAGCTTTCCAGAAAACTTCCTATTGCCATCGGTGCATTAAACCACCAAATCGGATATCCCACGTAAATTGTGTCATAATCATCCAGATTATCCGGTTTAACAGCAAGTTCTGGTCTTAAATTAAGCAGCTCCTCAATCCATGCAGTTGCAGCTGTTCCCACAAAGGATCTTCTGTAGTAATGAGCGGTGTATATCTGATACATGTCAGCCCCTGTAAGGCTCTGTATCATACGTGCAGCGCCTTCTGTGTCGCTGCCTTCCATGCCTTTATTAGAGCTTTGTGTTGCTGATGAAACTGCATCTACATCTCCCGGAATCACTCCCTGCCTCGTGAAATAAACAACCAGAGACTTTGTCTCTTCATCCCCCTTTATGACATCATTGCTTACATTTTTTATTTTAGCCCCTGTAAACAGATAGATATAACCCACCATGACTACCGCTAAGAAAGCCACTATTACCCCGATGGTTATCTTTTTCCTTGTTTTCATTGCTCACCTCTTTTATTTCTTCTGTATTTTTGAACCTCCAAACACCTGCGACATCGGCATATGGGCAAGCATCTCATCAATAGATTTTACTTCATCCTGAGTCAGCTTTATATCTGCTGATTCCATATTTTCTTCCAGTCTATTTACTTTTCTTGTTCCCGGAATTGGTACGATATATGGTTTCTTTGCAAGCATCCATGCAAGAGAAATCTGTGCAGGCGTGGCATTTTTTTCTTCTGCAATCACTTTCATCCAGGACATAAATTCATTATTTTCCTTTAATCCTTCTTCTGTAAACTGTGGCATTGCGCTTCGATAATCTCCCGGCTTTTCAAATTCCCCATGGGAATGATATGCTGCTGTCAGTAATCCATTTGCAAGCGGCGAAAATGCAACAAATCCTATTTTCAATTCTTCAAGCACCGGGAATAATTTCTCATAATCCCTGTACATCATGGAATATCTGTTCTGAATCGCTGTAACCGGGCATACTTTATGTGCACGTCGAATAATCTCTTCACTGGCTTCTGATAACCCCCAGTGTGTGATTTTTCCCTGCTCCATTAACTCCTTCATAGCTCCTGCCGTCTCTTCAATCGGTACAGTCATGTCAATACGATGAATATAATATAAATCAAGATGGTCTGTGTTAAGTCTCATTAAAGATCCCTCAATCGATGCTTTAATCGTCTCCGGTCGTCCATCAGGAATCAAAGGTTTATTTACAGTTGTTGCAGTTTCATCAAAACGTATCCCACACTTTGATGCAAGGACAATTTTGTTTCTATATGGCCTTAACACTTTCCCAAGCAGTTTTTCATTGTGATGAGGGTCTTCTGTTGTTCCGTATATCTCTGCCGTATCAAAAAATGTGCAGCCTTCATCGATCGCTTTTTCAATCAATTCTTCTGCTTCTTTCTGTGTTGAAACAGTTCCATATGCATGACTCATTCCCATACATCCAAATCCGATTTCTGATACTTCTAAGTCTCTTCCTAAAATTCTTATCTCCATCTTTATCTTCCTTTTCTATATTTCAAACTTTACTGTAAGTATAAGAAAAAGAGACTCCGGACAGAAGTCTCTCTTTGTTAGGCAGTTTAAACCTAAAGGTTATGTCTTACTTATTACGATTCCTCCAAATATTTTTATATTCTTTTATAATCCAAGACTGTCTATCCATGAACTGATATCTGATTCAGACGCTCCACCATGGAATCGTTCCCCTTCTTTCCAGTCACCTGTTCCTGTCATCTCTTCCAGAAGATTACCGCTGTCACCGATTCCCGAGGTCGCTGCTGTACAGAATGGGATGACTGTTTTTCCTGTAAAGTCATTCTCTTTTACAAAGTTATCTACTGGCCATGCTGCAATTCCCCACCAGATAGGATAGCCAATGTATACCGTATCATATGAATCCCAGTCATCAACTGTTGTAGACACCAGTTCCACATCTCTTAAGCTCTCATCATCATGTTCTCTTGACACCCGGCTGTCATCATCTGTCCAGTCAAGGTCATCATCTGTATATGGCTCCACAGGCTCTATTTCAAACAGATCTGCCTCTGTAATTTTTGCTATCTTTTCAGCAACATCTTTTGTATTTCCTGAAGCTGAATAATATACAACCAATGTTTTTCCATTTCCTGTTGTATCTGTAGTGTTTTCGGAATTTGTATCCGCTTCTTCATTTCCAGACTGGTTTGTACTTGTAGACTGGCTGTCATTATTAGAAGCAGACTGGTTTGTATTGCTTGCTCCACATCCTGCCGTCAAACCGATTGCCATGATGCATGTTAAGAGTACTGCTGCTATTTTCTTTGTTTTCATTCTAAAGTTACCTCCTGTCCTATAAAATGTTTGTCCCGCTAATTTCTATCGGATGAAATTGGTAAATACAAAATCCGGTGCCTTTGGCATTTCAATTCCCATTTTTGTCGCAACATTTTTACAGTTAATGAAATATGCCATATTGTTTCCAAGGATCTGCATAACCTGCATTCCTTCGAGATCCTGTTTTACTTCATCCGGATTCGTCCCATGTACCATATTCCAATATCTCGATGTAACGATCGGCATCTGCATCAGACCAAAATATTTATTTACCTGATCCCATGTGGCCGTTGTTCCGGCCCTTCTTGCTGAAATTACCACAGCGGCAGGTTTCAGGCGGAATCTGTCGCCGCCACCGTTTAAATCGGCAAAAAAGACTCTGTCCATAAAGGATGTGATTGCACCGCCTGCACCACCCCAGTGTACCGGAGTTCCAAATACGAATCCGTCATAATCCCCTGCTATTTCCAGAAATTCATTCACGATATCATCCAGGGTGCATTTATTTTTTTCCTGACATTTTCTGCAGGCAATACACCCTGAAATCGGCTTATTTCCAATCCAGAAAATATCTGTACTTATACCATTTTCATTTAATGCACTGGATACTTCACAAAGAGCTGTATAAGTACAGCCATTTTTGTGTGGACTGCCATTGACAAGTAATACTTTCATTGATTTTTCCTCTTATGCTTACCAGTTCTTTTTTTCTTTTGAACTGTCATTATTCTTTTTTCTTTCCTCAACCATCTTCACGAACCATTCCACCATATTCGGATCCTGATGCGAGAAGAAGGAGCTTGTCTTCTTGTCCAGTTCTGCAATAGTCTTCATATCTTCATCAGAAAGTGTGAAATCAAAAACATTAAAGTTTTCTTCCATTCTCTCAATGTGTGTTGATTTCGGAATAACCACTACCCCTCTCTGAATATGCCAGCGAAGCATAACCTGTGCCGGAGTCTTCTGATATTTTTCTGCAATCTCTGAGATGACAGGATTCTCAAATGTGCCTCCTCTGCCCTCACCGAATGGTGCCCATGCTTCTAACCGGATATCATATTTGTCTGCCCATTCCTTCATCTCTTTCTGCTGATTGAAGATGTGGGTTTCCACCTGATTTACCATAGGTTTAATGCGGTTGAAGGATGCAAAATCAACCATTCTGTCTACATAAAAGTTGGAAATTCCGATTGCTCTGATTTTTCCCTCATCGTACAGATCTTCCAATGCACGGTAAGCACCGTAAGCATCTGAAAATGGCTGGTGAAGCAATACCAGATCCAGATAATCTGTCTTTAACTTTTTCATGGATTCAAGAACTGATTTCTTTGCTTCTTCATATCCATAATGTTCAACCCACACCTTTGTTGTAAGGAAGATTTCTTCTCTTGGAATGCCTGACTTTTGGATTGCATTCCCAACCTCTTCCTCATTAAAATAACTCTGTGCTGTATCAATCGCCCGGTATCCAACTTTTAAAGCATCAAGCACACATCTTTCACATTCCTCTTTTGTTACCTGATATACGCCATATCCCAGTATTGGCATTTTTACACCATTATTTAATGAAATATATTCCATTGTCGTATCCTCCTTGTTTTCTTTCATTCATCTTACATTCATACTATAATACTGATAGATTCCTTTGAGAAGTTTCGATAAGTTTTTCAGTCTTAACCTTTCGGTTTATTCTGGTTCTTACTGATTGAACAGCCATCCCATAATTTCTTTGTCACGACAAAACAGATAGCCACCGCCATGCTGATAAGTGACCTGTGTTCCTTCAAAGTAATCTTTATCTTTTACATCCAGTACCACCAGTTTATCAATCTCTGATTCCGATAATCCCTGTTCTTTGTAAAGCTCATGTATCTGCTGGTATGCATCTTTAAAAGGCTCTGATCCATAGTATTCTTCGCTTCCCGGCGTAACATTTTCCAATTCATCTCCTGATGTATTTTTTTCTGTATTTTCTTTTTTCTCATCTGTCTTCTGCTGTACGGTCTGTACCTGGTTTATTGTTTGTTGATTCTTCTTTTCATCCCTGCCGGGTTTTGAAAAGTAGATATATCCCATGATTACTATTGCTAAAATAACAACTCCAATAATTGTAAGTACTAATTTCCGCTTTTCCATAAATACACCACCTTCTTTCAGTATGAACCTTTTCGTTTTCTCTTACCTGTTTTCTTTAGAAACACTCCACTATAATATCCAATAAATGCAATCAATATCATTACTGCCAGATAATCCAGCAGAAAAGGAAAGATCCCCTTTTCATAATCATAAAATACAAAATGCATCCTCATAATCAGATAATCTCCTATCTGTCTCCTGTAAAATGCATATAAACCATAACCTGCAATTGTGGTTGCGACAGATCTTGCTGCCCATGTTCTGATGACGGATGGATGTTCCCATAATCGTCCTGCCATTGCTACCGCTATATTCCAATGAAATCCGAGATGTAATGACATCACCACCAGTCCCCAGTATGCGCAAAACATATGTATCTGTCTGGCTGTCATATATGTTCCGGAAATCTTTATCCATTTAAATATGTGATTTGACAATAATATTCCACTTATCATGGAACCCATTATAAGAATAAGCATGATGATAACCAGTACTGTCTGTATCACTCTGAACGCATTATATTTTCCTTTCCTTACAGAGGTCACCCATTTATGATTCAGTATGTGATGTGAAATAAAAAGCACAAGCATCGCCATACCAATCCACTCATGTGCAGTCTCGCTGAGCAGACTATATGGCATAAGAAGAAGCAAACATATCGTCATTCCTATATCTATCAATATTTTTGCTGTAAATCGTTTATTTTTCATATCCTACCTCTTATCTAAAGCATTCATATTGTCTTCCCAGAAAGATATTGCACGATCAATCCATCCTTCTGCTACAGTCCCCTCTCCCAATCCAAATCCATGAGAAAGGCCTTTAAATACTTCTATTTTTGTATTTGGGCCATTTTGTTGTATCTGGGAAATATATTTTTCCATACTTCTGTATGATGCAATTCCGTCACTTGTTCCGACACAGGCATAGGTTGGCGGCTCCATTCCTGTCACCTGGGAAAGTCCTGTATACTGCATAATCACCGCAGCCGGTGCAGGATATTCTTTTTCTCCAAAGTAAGCTGTTCCATAAGAACCAAGCCAGGCCGCCATCCTTGCTCCTGCTGAGCCACCCCAGAGAGAATAATCCGTCATATCAATCTGTAGTTTCTCTGCATTTTCATGTAAAAACGCAATTGCTCTGGCAAGATCCTCACAGGCAGTCTGTGCTCCCGGACGATAAATAAGAGCAAATGCATTATAGCCTTTCTTTGACAATTCTAAGGCATGAGGAAAGCTATCATGTATTCCGGCTACATATACAAAGCCTCCTCCTGCATTGATAATCGTTGTTTTTGCTCCTGCATTTCCCCGAAAGAAAAATAAACCTGTATCCTTTTTATCCGCATCTGCCTGCATTTCTTCTTCACTGTATATTGGATAAAAAATCTGCTCACCATTCATTGCCTGATTTTTCATATAATTTACGATTTCTACTGTTTTATCGGTGTTGACTTCGCTGTACCACGGCAAAATAGAGCTGACGTCTTTTAATTTCAGATTGTCCTCTATTTCCATATCTACCGGAAATATGAGTCTGCCATAATCATCGAAAGCTGAATCATGGATAACATCATTTATATTACTCTCTGCATTAAAACTTTCTTTTTCATTCATATTGATATCCTTCTCTGTCACGCTCTCTTGCTCTGTTTTTCCTGTTTCCAGCGTTTTTTCTTCCCCGATTGCCAGGTTCTGGACTATTGTGCTACACCCACTGAACATGATAACAGTCATGATGATTCCTCCAAGAGCTATCCTCTTTATCTGCATATAGTATCCTCCATTTTCACTTCAGCTAAAGTATAACAAAACGAGACTCCATTAGAAGTCTCGTTTTGTTATTCAGTATTAACCTTTAGGTTTCTACTCGCATGTATTCAATTTTTATTTTACCTTGTTAATAGCATTTATCAGCCGCTTAACCTTAATGGACGGTTTTTTCGAATGAAGAATTCCAAATGGCATAGTATAATCCCACTCTACCGGAATGATTCTGATCAGTGGATGAACACTTTCCCAGCTCTTGAATGCCAGTAATACCTCATTATTGTTTTCGCATCGGTTAAATGCTTCTACATTGTACAGATTAAAGTCTACAATATTGATTTCAGGATGATTTTTCATCATATCATCCCTTAGCATATCTCCATAATAACTCCATCCTCTTTTCATGAGCATAAGATTTTCTCCAGCCAGATCATCAAGTGTAATTTTTTCTTTTTTTGCCAGCCTGTGATGAATTGATACCGCCACACAAAATGGTTCTCTTGAAATCTCAGTACCATCACAGCCTCTGAGTTCAAGCATTGTTTCATCAAATATTCCAGCTATCACATCAATATTCTTTCCCATATTAGCCAGTATCTCTCTTGCATTCTCTGGTGTATTTTCAAATGTAATCAATTTAAACTTCATCTCCGGATATATTTTCTGTATCTTAGGCCAAAGTTCCACAAAAACTTCCGGTGGCGTCATCGGAGATATTCCAACACGAATGATTTCTTCATTATGATTCATTGCTTCCTGCGCCCGTATCAACGATTCTTTTGAATATTGAATCAGATATTTTGCATCCTGATAGAGCGATTTACCAGCTTCCGTAATAATAAGACCTCTGTGTGTTCTTTCAAATAGTTGCAAATTTAAGCTGTTTTCCAAAGAATTTATCTGTTTAATAACCGCAGGTGCACTTATATATAATTCTTCTGCCGCTTTACTAAAACTTCCAGCTTCTACAACGCAGATAAATGTATCAAGTTGTGGATTATACATCATGTAATTCCCTCCTCTTTGTGATTTTTCTTTATCTCCTCATAAGTAACCTGTCTACGCTCCGCTTCGGTCCGCGCTGGGCAAAGGTCCCCTGGACCTTTAGCGCCTCTCAGCCGCCGTTAAATCCATCTCGTCCATGTCAAGTCTCACATTCACATGATGCTTCGCTTCGTGGAGTTTGGACAATAAACATACTGTCTCCACATGCGGTGAAAGTTTCTTCTTATACTAAATAGCGAAACCGTCACCTTTTGCGAAAACGTTTATACCCCACTTAGGGGGATAGCATTTACCCCTTCTAAAATATCAACATTCCGTCATTTTATAGACATAAACAGTTTATACCATTCGCTTAAAATTCTCAGAAGTGAAGTGCAAATGTATCCCGCTAATTTTACACCGTTTTAATCGCATTCTTAACCTGAACTTTATCCACAACTTTTTGATATACATCGACTCCACAATCTGGAGCCATTTCAAATGTTGCAAATAGTGCATATGGTATCAACATTTCAGGATTATTCTCTGATGCACATCCTCGACAATTAACTTTTAATTCTATGGATTGATCAATATCCCATACCTCTATACTATCATTTTCAAATATTTCATGCTGAAGAGTACCTCTTTGTACAGCATGATAATCATATTCCGCTCTAGAACCAATCAAGCTATTTCCATTATTTATTGTTACCCAAACTTGTTTCTCTCTATATTTAATAGAGGAAGGATGTATAGGGGATAAATATGCAAGCGTTACTGTTAATTTTCTCTTTAAACTCTTCTCATGAAATTCAATAGGTATCGGTATTGAATAAACAAACGCTTTATCTTGGGCGATGTCTCCAAATCCGATAAGCGTCACTTGCTCTTTTGTACATTCCTTAACTCTTTCAACATCAGGCTCCCCATATCCCAAATATCTATGTAATGCATTCTTTGCACTATTACCAGATATACCTAAGATACCTTGAAACAATTGATCCCAGCCATTCCAAGATGCTCCATGAGCAAGCATTGCCTTTATCAATACAGCAACATATTCATTAGGAACTCCCATTCCCGTTTCTTTCATAAAAATCTCATCTAACACAGCATAACATTCCTGCGCTTTATTGGTAACAAGAGCTGTTGCATCACTGGTTCCAAAAGAAAACGCTTTATTTACAATTGCTCCCGTAGTTAATCCTGGTGCTGCTGAAGAAATGCCCGGTGCCCTTGTTGAACTTTCCCTCCATCTAACCACACCTCTATGCATATAATCTTCATGAACAAAACTTCTTCCGCCAGGAAAGAAAATATCTGGTTTAATTGCATTATTAATCCCACTTCCAAACGAACCATAAACAGCAGGTATATTATCAGAACACAACTTTGCTAAAGGACCAATTGGATTTTCATCGTTATTATCGGCAAAAGTTGCTCCTACCGTCAAAGCATTCATACTTTCTGCCGGAGACAGCAAACGTCTATTTCGAATGTCCTGATCTATGAATTTAATTATTATTGCATCTTTATCCTCATCTCTTAATTTCTTAAAATCGTTAAAATCCAATCCTGTATCAATTGCCTCTGGATGATTCCCCGCACTCACTATAAATAAAACTCTATATTTATAACTCAGCCAATCTAACAATCGTGCCAAAGGGCTAATAATATTATAGAATTCTCTATAACGTATTCCGATTGATAAATTAATAATTCGAACATTCGAAGCCACTTGTCCAGCTTCTGGTTCGAATAATCTACGAACAGCTTCATGGATTTTGTCTACTAATAAAAAATCATCTGGAATATATTCCGTAACTTTATTATTCCAAGTCTCCGGTTTCATAATAGGACGTACATATACTTTTCTTATTTCGTCCTCAATAGTAGACATATCCTGCCCTCGTAAAATAAGTGATGCCATGGCAGTCCCATGAACACGCTCACGTACCTCATAAAAACTTTCAAATCCATCTGGGTCATCGACCATCAACATTCCTTTTAACAGAGGATGATTGGCTTGAGGAACACCATCAAACAAAGCAATAATAGGCTCCTCGATCACATTGGTTGGGACACTAAAACTATTTGAATCCGAAAAGTTATTATTATCACTTGAAAACACTGCTTGAACACATGGTTTTAGGAACATAATTGGTTCAGCTATTACAAGTGCGACTTCCTCTCTATCTATAATTTTTTGAGCATATTCACGGGGAATAGTAGCTAAAATGGCATGATACTCAATCTCTGGTATGACCGAACAACTAAGAATTTCTCCTCCTGTTTGAATAACAATATTTTTAATATTACCTTCTACTTCTTGACGCTTTGAAATTGATGAACGGAAGAATAATTCAATTTGAACCTTCACCTTTTCCAACGATGCATCTTGCAATTCTTCTTCCCATATCTCTATTAATCCTGTATCCTCCAACCTTTCCTCAATTCCCCATTTATGCACATCATATAATGTTCTGAACAATTGCTTGAAACCAGCCATTCCTCTAGGAAACTTAAAATTTTCATCAGTTTGATAATGATTCCATAACGATATGATTTCATTCAATGCCACTTGATTCGTCATGATGCAAAACAATTTCGTTGTTAGTTTTTTTGAATCATCACGAGCTGCCTGACTATCCATAACATAAAAATCATCTGAATTATTCAAATTAGAATCCGATAACTCCATTAACCATTCAACTGTAGGATACTCCTCTTTCAATTTATTAACTGCTTTGTAAAAATCACGTGGATCTCCTACTGTCTCAAATACTAATGTATATTCTGGATCAACGCCTGTGGCATAATTAGTAAAATATATATTTCCGCTATTTATTGTATGCTGAAGCACATTAAACTGAGGGGTCAATCTTGATACCTGTCGTGAATGTGATGGAAGATAATACTTTGATGCACCACCATATCTTCTTTCCTTATCAGCAACTGTTGGAGCTGCAAACAACACTAATGGTCTTTCTGGCATGACTCATCCCTCCTTATTTTTCTTCTGTCTGATATCCACAAAGACGAAGCTGCATATTAGTAATATTTTTTGCTTTAGCACTCGGTCCATTCAAAATATATTGGCGAAAAACAGATAATGCAAACTCCTCTGCCTCCGCATAGCTTTTTCCATATAATTTTTTTGCCAAAGTACTTGGTGCAAGTCCAAAGGAAAAATTCATACGCTTTTCAAATAGCACAAACCACTTTTCTAGATTGGCTCGTGTCGGTTTTGGTAATTCCAATTTCATTTGGAATCTTCTCCAAACAGCTTGATCTAATAAAGCATCATGGTTAGTTGCTGCTATTGCAACAACATAACTTGGCAATGAATCAATTTGCAAAAGAAGTGAGCTAACGACTCTTTTTATTTCGCCTGTCTCGTGCTGATCTCCTCGTTCTTTTCCAATTGTATCAAATTCATCAAAAAACAACACACATTGCCTCGTACTAGCATATTCAAATAATTTTGAAAGCCTTGAGGCAGTTTCTCCCAAATATGCTCCAATAATTGTATCATATCTTACAGTAATAAGTGGTACCATAAGAGCTTCAGCAATTGCCTCCGCTAAAGATGTCTTGCCATTTCCAGGGGGGCCTATAAGCAAAATTTTGTTTCTTGGTTCCAATCCATAAGATCTAAGCAAATCCGCCCTCATCTGTTCTTCAATAATCGCTCTACATGTTTCAACAACATTATCCGGAAGTAACAGCTGCTCTAATCTTTTTTCTGGCATTTTTTCTTCAAATAAATGCTTTGGAATACTATTGATACTGTTTATAGTGTGCATATTCGTATTCCTCGGAGTAGAAATTGTCTGTTCTGGATTTTCCTTTAGAAGCTGCTCTATTTTATTCGCTAATATCTCATGTTGTTTTGTTCGTTCTTCGGCACAAATTGCTTGCGTTGCTCTACGGAAAGTCATATCATCTTTTCGCAATCCTGCCTTAATTAATTCGCATAGTAAATCTGCTCTGGCCATTTTACATCCTCCAATCGAGTTTTATAAATAAACAAGAAAATCGTCAAAGCTTTTTCAATTCATTAACATCAATAAAATTGCTTTCACAAAATTCATAAAAAGAATTTTTAGCTAGTTGACTCGGTTCATTTCTTGAATTTTCCCACCTATTAATGGTAGCAAAACTTACTCCCAGAGCATTCGCTAATTTTTTCTGACTCATTTCTAATTGTATTCTTACATTTTTAACCTGGTTCGCAAACATACAATCCTCCTATTATCATACTATACAATATATAACATTTGTTATATTCAAGTCAATAGATATGGACATATTCACTTGTTTTTTGCCCAAATCACCATTTTTACATTACGTTCAAACATTTTATTCATTTTTGCAAAACAAAAAGCCCTCGTCCTCACACAGCATACCCGCTTTCGGGTAGCCCGTGCAAAGACGAAGGCTAAACTTACAAAACGTATATTTGCGCCGTTGCAAATTTACTTCCGCGATACCACTTTGCTTGCCGATATTTTACTGTCGGCCTCTCGACCGCCGCCCATAATGGATGGCGCGCCCCTTTAACGGTGGGTTTCCGGCTTCGACTACTAGAAAAAGCTTTCACCGAAGCTGCTAACAGGTGAGAGCCAAACGTGCCTTGCTGCCGTCTCGCACTGCCGACGGCTTTCTGAAAGCGGTGATACGAATAGTCATGTCCTGCTCATTGCATTTGACTGATACATTGCTAATACAATAGTCTTTTTAAAATAATTTGTCAATAATCTTACAGGACAAAATTTATTTTTGTAGAACAGAATAAACAACGGTATATTTTGAATGTTATTTCTTGTTGAAATTGTAACAAATTATTAACAGCATCATAAAAACAGGGTGCCGAACAAAATCCGGCACCCCAAAAAGACAATATTAAAACCCGACAAAGCTACCGCTTATTTCGCCTTACCCATAGCTTTGACCTCGTCAAATTCATCGGTTATTTCCTTGCTCGGAGCTTTGGTGCAAAGGCTCACAACAATTATTGTGATAAGTCCCATAAGGAATGCCGGCAAAAGCTCATATATTCCGAAAACTCCGCCGAGCGGCTTTATAAGATATTTCCAAACAAATACCATTATTCCGCCGACAGCCATGCCCGAGATTGCGCCCGGGAGATTTGTGCGCTTCCAGAAGAGCGCGCATATAACGAGCGGTCCGAACGCCGCGCCGAAGCCTGCCCAAGCGAACGAAACTATGCCGAATACCGAACTGTCGGGATTTCTGGCTATAACAACGCCGAGTATCGCTATTATAACTACCGTAATTCTTGCGGCAAGCATACTCTTTTTCTCCGAAATTTTAAGTCCCAAGGTCTCGCGCAATATGTTCTCGGATACGCTCGATGCGGCAGCCAAAAGCTGTGAGTCCGCCGTGGACATTGTGCTTGCAAGAATTCCCGCCAAAATAAGACCTGCCATAAGTGCCGGGAAAACACCGTGGGTTGAAAGAAGTCCGGCTACGCGAACTATAACCGTTTCCGTGTCATTTCCGTGGAGGCTGTCGATAAGTCCCGTACTTGAAAGGCCTCTGCCGACTAAACCTATAAGCACAGCCATAGCCATTGCTATAACGACCCAAACAGACGCAACTCTTCTTGAGAGTTTAAGCTTTTTATCGTCCTCAATCGCCATAAAGCGAAGAAGGATATGCGGCATACCGAAATAACCGAGTCCCCACGAAAGAGTTGTGATTATGTGCAAAAGGTTGTACGGCTCGCTCTCGCCCGTAGCTTCGGAATACGACGAAACGAACGAAAGATAACCGGGAAGCTGTTTTGCGTTTTCCGCAACAGCCGAGACGCCGCCTGCCGACACGGTGGCATATATCAGTACAAACACAATAGCCACGGTCATAATAATGCTCTGGACAAAGTCGGTGGTAGAGGCGGCAAAAAATCCGCCCGCAGCCGTGTAGCCAACTATTACTATTGCCGAAATCAGCATTGCGGTCATATAATTCATACCGAACAGCGACGAAAACAGCTTTCCGCAGGCGGCAAAGCCCGACGCCGTATAGGGAATGAAAAATATTATTATAATCAAAGCCGCCATACACGATAATATGTTTTTCTTATCGCGGAAACGGTGCGAAAAGAACTGCGGCAGGGTGAAAGAGTCGGTTTTATGGGTATATCTGCGAAGTCTGCCGGCAGTTAAAAGCCAGTTGAGATATGTACCTACGGCAAGTCCTATGGCGGTCCAGCCGACGTCGGCAACACCCGACAGATACGCAAGGCCCGGCAAGCCCATAAGCAAATAGCTTGACATATCGCTCGCCTCGGCGCTCATTGCCGTGACGAGAGGGCCGAGTTTTCTGCCGCCGAGATAAAAGTCGGTTGAGGACTCGTTCTTTTTGGCATAGTGAAATCCGATTACGAGCATTCCGACGAGATAAACAAATATCGTCGCCAAAATGCATACAGTTGATGACGTCATTTCAGCACTCCTCTTAAAAGCAAAAATAAAACGAGCCGCCGAGATGCTTCGGCAGCTCTCATTCCCGTATCGCCGTGTGCGATTCCGATAAAAGCTATTTTATCACACAAATTAAAATATTTCAACGATTTAATACATAAAATCGCCGATAAATTTAACGGTTTAATGTGCAAAAGCCGAATTTCACGGCAAAAAATCCCACACCATACAGATAAAAAACAACTCCGCTCCGCAGATGCTGCGCAGCGGGGTTGTTATGTATAAAATAAATTTACAAATTACAACTGTGTAAGATGATAAATGCTATAGCCGTATTCTTCTACAATTTCCGCTATTTGCCTTAGTCCTTTTGCATCCGTCTTAATGTGCTGTATTTCAGAATATACAGCATCATCGTCCTTAAATTCTTCTATAAGATTGCCACGATATGAGATTTTTTTCATCTCTTTCTCCTCGCCTTTAACAATCAAATATGAATCGTTGGCTGTTTTTTCGTTTTTGCTCATAGTTTTATCTATCCTTTCTTAGTTTCTTTTATATATGTACATGCTAATCCATTCTTTTCACGGCAAACATATAAATTTTCAGCATTGGGGTCATATGTTTTCTTAACAGGAACTGCAACCACATAGTATGCTTTGCCTAATAATGCTTTTTTCAATTCGTTTTCATCATCAAAATATAGTGCATATTCTGCTCCTTTACCAAATTCAATAGAAGTATAATTAGCAAATGTGTATGTTCCATCAGTATTTTTATAGTATAACTTAGTATCATTATTATTATTAGTATTATAAGTATTAACATCTTTCCAAGTAGTAAATTCTCCTTCAAAGATAATTCCTTCCTCTCTAAGTTTTGAGCAGTATCCAAACATTCCGCCCGAGGCATTGTTTAACATTACTATATTTGATGGTATTGTTATCTGTATCAAATCATAGCATTTGCCGAATCCAGGAGAGCTTATAGAACCTAAACCTGTAATCGGATATCCCTTATATGTTCTGGGAATTGCTAACACTTTTTGACCTTTTCCAACATCTGATGCCATTACCTCATAGCCAGAATCTTCATAGTGATATACGAAGTTAACATCGATATTCTCAGATGTACTATCGGAGATTTTTCCTAAATTATCCCGAGTATTATCTGTGTACTCAACTATCAATTCCCCATTAGAATTAAAGCTCATTTTTGCTATTCCTCGTCCGTCGGCGCCTTTGGAGCCCTGAAGTCCCTGCTGACCCTGCTCGCCCTTGTCGCCTTTATCTCCCTTGATATTGCCGAGGTTGGATATGGAATTATCGGACATTGTAACCACAAGCTCGCCGTCCGGGGAAAGTGTGAGCGACTTAATACCGAGTCCGTCGGCGCCGTTCGCGCCGTCCTTACCGTTCTCACCGGTAACCTTGCCGAGATTTTTGACGTCGCCGTTTGAATAGGTCAAAACAAGCTCGCCGGAGGTATTGATTTCCGCCTTGGTTATGCCTAAGCCGTCGGCACCCTTGATGTTACCGAGGTTAAGAACCGTGCCGTTTGTAAGTGTTACGGTCAATGCGCCGTCAGCCGACACATCGACATTTTGTATGCCCACGCCGTCTTTTCCGTTAAGTCCGCTGTCGCCTTTATCTCCCTTGTCGCCCTTTGAGCCTTTGATATTGCCGAGGTTTATAACGTTGCCGTTTGAGAACGAAAGCACAAGCTCGTTATCGGCATTTATTGTAACATCTGTAATGCCTACACCGTCAGCTCCGTTTGTACCGTTGATACCGTCAGTACCGTTGATACCTGCGTCGCCTTTTTCACCTTGAACGCCTTGGTCACCCTTTTCGCCTTGAATGCCTTGGTCGCCCTTGTCACCCTTTTCGCCTTGAATGCCTTGGTCGCCCTTGTCGCCTTTTTCGCCTTGAACTCCCTGTGCGCCGTCATTGCCTACCACTCTGCCGAGATTCACAGTTGTTCCGTCGCTGTATGTTATAACAAGCTCGCCGAGAGCATTTATTTCACTGCTTGCAACGCCTACGCCGTCGGTGCCGTTCGTGCCGTTGATACCTGCGTCGCCTTTTTCACCTTTGACGCCTTGGTCACCCTTGTCGCCTTTTTCACCTTTTTCGCCTTGGATACCCTGTTCGCCCTGTGGTCCCGGACAGCCACGGT
>ENA-ORTI01002039-ORTI01002039.1-human-gut-metagenome-genome-assembly--contig:-NODE-2039-length-18687-cov-2.699657_pt1 | contig 18687 bp, 17 predicted proteins | sample MGYA00242071_ERZ509191 | MGnify/ENA primary metagenome ERZ509191 (study PRJEB26280, sample SAMEA2338832) | human gut metagenome | biome: human gut; feature: human-associated habitat; material: faeces...
TTCCCTGGCTACCAAAGCCGCTGGACACCCGCCCAGCAGGCCCGTGCGGCGGCTGTGGAGACGAGGGTCGACAAGGTGGTCGCTTGCTGCCAAACGCCCGGCCGTGAGGCCTTTCTGGCCCGTGACCGGCATCTGGTGGACGGCTCCTCCTGCTGCATCGCCTGGGGTACCCGCACCACCGGCGGCACCGCCTACACCTTGCGCTACGCGCAAAAGCAGGGCCTGCGGGTGTGGAACGTGGCCCAGACCGGCGAATGGGCGTGATTGCGCCTTGCCGAAAGCCTTCGGCGTACCTATAATGGAAGATAACAAGAGGGGAGATGGTGCGGATGACCGAAGTAGTAGCAGCTCTGATCTGGAACAAGGACAAATTCATGATCTGCCAGCGCCCGGCCCACAAAGCCCGGGGCCTTTTGTGGGAGTTCGTAGGCGGCAAGGTGGAGCCGGGCGAGACAAAGCAGCAGGCCCTCATCCGGGAGTGCCGAGAGGAGCTGGCTGTCACCCTGGATGTGGGCGAGGTGTTCATGGATGTGGTTCACGAATACCCGGATTTGACGGTTCACCTGACGCTGTTTCATGCAACCATCCGTGAGGGTATTCCCCAAAAATTGGAGCACAATGACATCCGTTGGATCACCGTGGATGAGATTGATCAATATGCGTTTTGTCCTGCGGATGTGGAGATTTTGAGGAGGCTAAAAGATGCCCGCTAAAGCCTATCATAAACTGGTGCGTGATCGTATTCCGGAGATCATCGAAGCAGATGGGAAGGTCTGCATTTGTGAAACGCTTTCTGACGAGGACTACTTGTGTCTTCTGGACCGGAAGCTGAACGAGGAACTGGCTGAATACCAGGAGAGCAAATCCTTGGAAGAACTGTCCGACCTTTTAGAAGTTATGCAGGCTGTCGTAAAAGCCCGCGGATGGACCTTGGAAGAACTGGAGCTGGTGCGGGCGGACAAGGCCGCCAAACGGGGCGGGTTTGAGAAGAAGATTCTGCTGAGAGAAGTATTGGAGAATTAAAATGCCGAACACGAAATGGTCTGAACTTTCTCATTTGCAGTTGGGGCGATATGCAGAGTACTATGCCAAGATGGAATTTGCATCCTACGGATACGATGTCTATACCTCTGAAGTGGATGACCATGGCGTAGACTTTGTGGCGAGAAACCCCAGGGACGGCCAATACTATGAAATACAGGTCAAGGCTGTCCGTAATCTGGACTATGTCTATATCCGAAAAGATAAAATGGTGCTTTCTCCAGCTTGATTGGTATATCTATTGTTATTTTCAAACGGTACTATGCCAGACTGTTACGTGATTCCATCTCAAACTTGGAAGGACCCGAATGCACTGTTTGTGGACCGGAACTATGATAAGCCCGGGCAGAAAAGTGCTCCGGAATGGGGAATCAATCTGTCCAAGAAGAATTTGCCACTTCTTGAACCGTACAGAGAAGAACAATATTTTCGTTTCGCAAAGTTGAGGTGATCTCCATGCCTACCTACCGCTCCGCCTCCGGCAGCAGTGCCGAGGATCTGTTTATTGAACTCTTCTCCGACACCTTCGGCGCTGAGAAAGCGGGCTATCTATACTCCCAGTACCCCTTCTCCGACATCTATCAGAACAGCCGGTTTGCTGACTTCCTGATTGAAAATGGCGGGCGGAAGGTGGCCATTGAGATCGACGACGAGGCTTCCCACAACCCCAAGCTGGTCTCCCAGAACAAATTCTACGATGACCTGCTCAAACAGAACAGCATGATCTACCTGGGCTGGGATGTATACCGCTGGGCGGTGCGGCAGATGCAGCAGCAGCCAGAGACAGTGAAGGACGAACTGAGGCTATTCCTGGGCCAGCACCCCAGCTTCAAGGAGATCGAGGACTATCTCCCCACTCAGCGAGGAAAGTCCCTGGACGGCTCTCAGTTGGAACTGAAGGAGCACCAGAAACAGGCTTTGGCAGCTCTGGAGGAGATGCGCTGCAACTTCGAGACCATCGCTCTGCTCTATCACGCCACCGGAACCGGAAAAACGGTGACCGCGGTTATGGACGCCAAGCGGTTCGGCAAGCGCACGCTGTTCCTGGCCCACACGGTAGAACTGGTCGATCAGGCTACCAAGACCTTCCGGGAGCTGTGGCCCCAGGTCACGGTGGGCCGTTATGTGGAGAGCATGAAGCAAGGCAATGCCTTTGTGGTCTGCGGCAGCATCCAGAGCGTGGCATTGAACTTGGAACGGTTCAAGCCGGATGACTTCGGCTATATCATTGTGGATGAGGCGCACCACGCCTCTGCCGATACATACCAGAAGGTTTTGTCCTACTTTACGCCGGAATTCACCCTGGGCCTAACGGCCACGCCGGAGCGGACCGACGACAAGAACATCCTGGACATCTTTAAGAACACCGCCCACAAGCTGGACATCCAGACCGCCGTGGAAATCGGCGAACTGGTGCCGGTACGGTGCATCCGCATCCACACGAATATTGATCTGACCAAAGTTCGGTTCAACAGCGTCCAGTACAATATTCGAGACCTGGAGAGCAAGATCTATGTGCCGGAGCGCAATCAACTCATCGTGGACACCTGGCTCCGGTATGTGAGGGACAAGCGGACGGTCATCTTTTGTGCCTCGGTCAAACACGCCCAGGAGATCGCCGGGCGACTCCATGACGCTGGCGTAGCCGCCGAAGCAGTGTCCGGTGAGATTAAAGCCAGCGACCGCCGGGAGGTGCTGGCCCGGTTTGAGAAGGGCGAGACCAAGGTACTGTGCGCCTGCGATCTGCTCAATGAGGGCTGGGACTGCCCAGCTACGGAAGTCCTGTTTATGGCCCGACCCACCATGTCCAAGGTGCTCTATACCCAGCAACTGGGCCGCGGGATGCGGCTATCCCCTGGCAAGGAGAGCCTGATGGTGTTTGATTTCGTGGACAATGCCAGCCAGTACAACATGCCCTACTCCATGCACCGTCTGTTCCGGCTGAAGGAGTACAAGCCCGGCGCTCTGGTGTTGGGCACCAAGGGGCAGAAAACTGCCGAGCAGGGCCTCTACGACCGGGGCGAGCGCCCGGACGCCCTCATCGACTGGCCGGTGGACGCCCTGGATTACGAGCTGGTGGACATCTTCAACTGGCAGGAGGAGGCCGCAGGGATGATCTCCCAGATGGAGTTCGTCCGCCGGGTGGATGTGCAGACGGAGACCATTGAGCGGTATGTCCGGGACGGTCTGCTGGTGCCCGATCTGGTGGTACCCATGAGCGAACACCGGACCTTCAAGTATTTCAAAGAGGAGACCCTCCAGAAGTATGCCGAGCAGTACGGCTGGACCCTTATCGACGACTCCAACCGAAAAGATCTGTTTCTGGATATGGTGCGGCAGATGGATATGAGCTACTCCTACAAGCCGGTGCTTCTCAAGGCGGTGCTGCTGTTCGCCGACGATAAAGGCCGCATAAAGCTCAGCGACATTGTCACCTATTTCCGGGAGTTCTATGAAGCTCGCCGGGCAGCTGGGCTGGTGGTGGAGAAGGCTAACAGCATCTACGCCAAGGGAGGCTATACCGACGCTCAGGCCCAGCGGAATATCCTATCCAACTCCTTCAAGCGGTTCGAGGATATGCAGATGCTCCACCACACCAAAACCCTGGGCGTGATTCAAGTGGACGAGTCCGTCTGGAAGAAGCTGACTCGGGAAGAAAAGCAGGAAATCGAACGGATTTGTGACGAGAAGCTGGAGCAGTACTATGGCCGATTCCAGGTCGCACAAACGGAGGGTGACCTCAAATGAATCAAGAGATATTGAAAAAACTGAAAAGTACCCCAGAGCTGTCACCAGATGTACACGACGGCAGCTATGAACTGGTGCGTACGATTGTATCCGCTTATCGTGATGTGGATGAAGCCACGCTGGACTACCAGGATCTCAATGCCATTTATCTCATGTGCATTGGAACATGGCGGCACAGCTATGACAAAAAGCATGAAGCTGTCCATGCAACGCATCTGCCCGAGGTTCGCAAACAAGAGTTGGACCATCTGATTGATGACCTGAAAAGCCGGGCAGATGCTGGCGTGTATAAGCACCAGGAAAAAGCTGTCTCCGGAACAGGCCATATTGGAATGTTTGGTACTGGATTCTACTCGTTCCAGAGCAAGACAGATATCCAATCTGTGCGCGCTTTTATCAGAATGTGCGTGGATCTTCTGGATATGACGGACGATGAGGAGATGTTTCAGCGTGCCGCATCGGTGCTAACGAAATCGTTTCGTGGAATGCAGGCCGCCGCAGCCTCTGTGGTACTGCACTGCTTAAAACCGCTTACCTTCCCTGTCATCAACAGCAATGTGGGCAGTGAGGATATTTTTGCGGCACTGGGGATCGAGCTGAAATCCCGGGGCAGACTGGAAACTTACGTCGATAACTGCCGGAAAATCAAAGATTTCCGAGATGCTAATTTCTCTTTCAAAAATTATCGGATTCTGGATATGGCAGCATGGGAGCTGTCTGCTGATCCCATCCGTCGTGTTGTCAGCCAATACAAAGAATCCTTTGCCGTCTGGTTTCCGGAAGAAGCGTATAAGTGGCGGGCAGTCCAATGTTTCCAAGAGCATTGGAATCCAGAGAGAGCCGATTTTGCAGAAATGCTGAAGGAAGCCTTGGCGCAGGCGAGTAATCTGATGGACACCAATTACTCCTTTCCTCGCAAAATGATCACATTTTTTGCGGAAAAGGAACCCGATACAGTTCGAGACATGTTTCAGCGGCTTCTGGCCCCTCAATCAGATATAGTTGAAGAAATTCAGAATTTTGAGAGAAGTGCAGATACCCTGTTAGCCAAATATCAGTTCAAAGAAAGCATGAAACAGCATTATCAAGGGGACCGCACCATTTGCACCTACCTGTTTTTTGCGCAACCAGGCCAACGCTTTCTCTATCAATACGGTAAACTCAAGGCGTTTCTGGAAGAGATGGGCTTAAGCGCTAACTGCAAAATGGGAGATAGCCAGAATGTGCTTACCTACCAGGAGATTGCCAACCAGGTCCTCTCCTGCGTCCAGCAGGACAGCGAGTTGCTGAACATGTTCGAAACAAAACGAACAGAGTTGGGAAGCGCGTATTATCGGGATGACGAGCATCACCTGCTGACCGATGACATTATCTACTTTGGAAGCCAGCTGCATAAAAGCGATTATTGGCCTTCCTTGGCAGAGTATGACCCGGAGATCAGCGTAGAACAGTGGTTAGAATTTCTTGCAGACAGAACAATCTGTACAGTGGAAAATTTGCGGATTCTGAAAACAATCCAACAAGAAGGCGGAGAGGCAACCTGTAAGCAGCTAAGTCTGAAATTAGGGGATACTTCTGCCCATTATAACGGCAGTATGGTTCAGCTCGCCCGGAGGGTGCAGGAAAAAACGGGCTGTTCGCTGGTTCAGAATGAAAACAATGATCAGAAGTGGTGGCCTATTTTGTTTGTAGGCCGTACAGCCCTCCAGGATCAGCCTGGTACATACTCTTGGAAACTCCGTGACGAGTTGGAAGAAGCGCTGGAACTTCTACCGCAGAAAGAGGTGAACAATCCCATGTCGTTTGCGAAGAATACGATTCTCTATGGCCCTCCTGGGACGGGTAAAACTTACCAGACTGTCAACTATGCTGTGGCGATCATAGAGGGAAAATCGCTGGAAGATATCCAGGCAGAAAACCACGAAGAAGTGCTGAAACGATACCGGCAGTACCGGCAGGATGGGCGGATTGAGTTTACCACCTTCCACCAGTCCTTCGGCTATGAGGACTTTATCGAGGGAATCCGTCCGATTTTTGCAGAGGATAAAGAAGCGGATTCCGGTGACATCTCTTATGAGATTGCCAATGGTGTATTTAAAAAATTCTGTGCGACAGCACAGCCTCCCGCAGTAGACCCCAATCAAAACCCCTATGGTTTCTCAGAGACCCCAACAATCTGGAAGGTATCTCTTGCAAGCACAGGAGGCAATCCGGTTCGAGATTACTGCATGAAGCATGGCTGTATTCGGATTGGATGGGATGAATACGGGGAAAGCATCACGGATGATATGGATTATCATGTGGGCGGAAAAACTGTGCTGAACGCATTTTTGTTCAGAATGCAGCCAGGGGACATTATTCTTTCCTGCTATACGGCGCACTCCATTGATGCAATCGGTGTTGTAACTGGTGAGCCTGAATGGCATCCGGAGTTTGAATACTATAAGCGGCTGCGAACCGTTAAATGGCTGGTACAAGGGAAGAACATCGGGACTACTGAATTCCGTCTGGAAAAGAGTTTGACTTTGTCCACCGTTTATCGTCTCAATACTACTGTTGCAACTGTGATAGATGTTCTGAAGAAGAACGGATTTTCAGGTGTATCCTCAGCAAAAGGGACCAAAGGTCCCTATGTATTTATCATCGATGAAATTAACCGCGGCAATATTTCGAAAATTTTTGGTGAACTTATTACTTTGATTGAGCCTTCCAAGCGTCTGGGGCAGAGCGAAGAATTGCAAGCCAAGCTGCCATACTCTCACGAAGCCTTTGGAATCCCTGATAATGTCTATCTGCTGGGAACTATGAATACAGCGGATCGCTCCATTGCTCTACTGGATACCGCCCTCCGTCGCCGGTTTAGCTTTGTGGAGATGATGCCGGACAGTGGTGTACTGGATGGTATAGAAGTCGAGGGCATTTCCATCAGCGGTTTGCTTACGACGCTGAATCGCCGGATCGAGGTGCTGTTTGACCGGGAGCATACGCTGGGACACGCCTTCTTTACCCCCCTGCGTCAATCTCCGTCTATTCAGGCATTGGGGGAGATTTTCCGGGATAAAGTCATTCCACTTCTTCAGGAGTACTTCTATGATGACTATGAGAAGATCTGTCTGGTGTTGGGGGACAGGAAGCGTCCGGAACAGCAGCAGTTTTTCAAGGTTGACCCAGTCGATTTGCAGAGCTTGTTTGGCGTGGAGCCTGAGTTTGAGGTAAACCCAACATACCGTATCAATCCGGATGTCTTCTTTGATGCGGAAGTATACCGGAATCTTTGAATGGCGCATTCTGTTGGGAGGTGAGCTCCATTGAGACAATATACCATTCGGGAATACATGGGGTTTACCCGGAATGGACCACCGCGGGCAGGCATGATTTCTCTGCCGGAGCACGCCTTTGATCAGCTGGAGCAGTTTATTCTCTCCAACCGAGAGGAAAGTTCCGGTACCCAGCCGCTGGAGCTGATGAGTCTGAGCGCAAAGCCTGGTGTGGGTAAAGTGATTACCGCCAAAAACTATGTGGGGGTTATTACCACCAGAGACGGAACAGAGATTGAAATTCTGCCCAAACTGATGCTGTCAAAGGACAACAGTGACCAAGCTGTCCGAAAGGTGTTTCTCACCATGCTCCGAACGGTCCAGGAGGCTCCGTTCAAGACATTTCGCACTGCCCATCTGAATACTTCCCGTATGCGCTTGCTGGATCTGTTCGTGCGTATGTTTTTGGACGAGGCCCACAGGCTGATTCAATGCGGCTTGAAGTCGGGTTACACGGTAAAACAAGACAATGAAACCTGTGTCCGTGGGAAAATCGTATTCTCACAACATATTCGTAAAAATCTGCTGCACCGGGAGCGAATCTTTGTGGAGTACGATGTATTTAGCGTGGATTGTCCGGAAAACCGTCTGGTCAAGTCCACAGCGCTCTACTTGCAGCGGCACACCACGGATTTGCAAAACCGCAAGGATCTGCGGGTCGTGTTATCCTTCATGGAGCAAGTTCCGGAGTCCAAAAATGTGGAGCGGGACTTCCTGCGCTGTGGTCAATCCCGCTCCATGGCAGACTACCAGCGACTTCTGGAGTTGTGCCGGGTATTTTTGCAGGGAAAGAGTTTTACCGCCTTTTCCGGCGGGCAGGCGGCGCTGGCACTCCTTTTTCCCATGGAGCGTGTGTTTGAAAGCTATGTGGCGGCAGTCTTGCGGCGACACTTGGACTTCAGGCAATATCGTGTTCATGTGCAGGCAAAAGGCAAATATCTCTTTGAACTGCCACGGAAGCAGTTTGCCCTGCGGCCAGACTTGGTGATTGAAGATTTGAATAGTGGGGAACAGACTGTATTGGATACCAAGTGGAAGCTGCTATCCCCACAGTGGCACAATTATGGGATCTCACAGGCTGATATGTACCAGATGTACGCATATCAGAAAGAATATGCGGCGAAACAGACGGTGTTGCTTTATCCAAATTGTGAAGCAATGGCAGATCAGCGAATTCCTCTCTGCTATTCTTCTTCCAGAGGGAGCCTGGTCAGAGTGCAGACATTGCCTTTGGAGTCTCCGATTGCTATGGCAGAAGCAGTGAGAGAGTTGCTGGATGTAGCGTCCCAGCCTTCAAAATAGCAATGTACGACCAATCACGGAGAGTGATCAGCGAAACGAGGAAAGGAGGTTTGCAATGGACAGCAAAAAATACATGCTCCTGATCAACGGACAGGACAAGACTGACTCCGTTGCCAGCTTCCGCTTTCAAGACGGCATGTGCGATGTGGTTTACAGCAGCGCCCCAAAGCCCTACCACTACCGTGCCGAAAAAGTGCAGCTCCTAAAAGTACAGAGCCGGATCGATCCCTCGCAGTTCATCATTACTGTGAATGGAAATCCTCTTTCTCAGGTCGATGAGATTCTGGATTTTGGGCCCTTTTACCGTTTTCTACGAACAGGGAAAAAAGCCCTTACATATCCCAAAGGCCAAGTGGAACTTCAGAAAAACTGCCTGACGAACCAGAAACAGGCCGGCGTTTTTGAATACTTCAAAGAAACGGCTGCGGCGGTCAGTCTGGTGGCCGAAGGCGGTCTCAATATCCTGAGTGCCCAGTACGAGCGAATCAAAAGTGTCAGCGACGCAACTGTACTGGCCTGCTACCTGGATTCTTCCAAGAAGCCAGCGATGCGGGCGCTCCCTGAGGCGGTCATCTATCCTTTTGGCCTGAATCAGAGCCAGAAAACAGCGGTGGAAAACGCCCTTTCCTCACAGGTCAGCATCATCCAGGGGCCTCCCGGCACAGGAAAGACACAGACTATTTTGAATATCATCGCCAATGCGGTTCGGAATGGTCAGACGGTAGCTGTTGTTTCCAACAACAACTCCGCCACCTTAAATGTCGCGGAAAAGCTGGAGAAGAAGGGACTCTCTTTCCTGACCGCTTTTCTGGGGAGCCGTGCCAATAAGGAACATTTTCTGGAGGCACAGACTGGCCAATACCCCGATATGTCGGCTTGGACGCTGGAAACAGAGGAAAAGTCACATCTGGACCAGGAGGTAACTGTTCTATCCAAAGAACTCAGTGAAATGCTCAATGCGAAAAATCGTATTGCTGCCATTGAGCAGGAATTGCTCCAGTTGACACCGGAACAACATTATTTCGGAGAGTACTACAACACCTATGCCCGGGCGCCAATAGATGAGGTGAAAGGGCTCTCCTCTCAAAAGATTTTGTCTCTCTGGTTAGAGTACGAACAGCATGCCCAGCAGGAGAGTAAATTGGGCCTGCTCCAAAAAATATCCATCCTGTTTCGATTCAATCGCAGTGCGCTGAAAGTGTTCCTCCAGGCACCGGAACTGGTGATCCCGTATCTCCAGCGGCAATTCTATGTGGTGCGCACGCAAGAGTTGACGGAAGAACGGGCCCAACTGAAGAAGAAGTTGGAGCAGTATGCCTTTGATGAAAAGATGGCAGAGTTGACGGAAAAGTCGCTTCGGTTATTCCAGGCGGAGCTGAGTGAAAAGTTCCATTGGAAAGAGTCCCGCCAGCGATTTGAGATGCGTGATTTCCGCGGAAAGTCCAAGGAGTTCAATCAGGAATATCCGGTGATTCTGAGCACGACCTACTCCATCAAAGGTACTCTAAACTTTGAACATACCTACGATTATCTCATCGTGGATGAGGCATCCCAGGTGGATCTGGCCACTGGTGTACTGGCCTTCGCCAGCGCCAAGAATATCGCCATCGTGGGAGATCTCCAGCAGCTTCCCAATGTGCTGGATAACCAGAACATTCAGAAAAGCGAGGAGATCTGGGGACGGTATTCTCTCCCGGAGACCTACCATTTCTCCGCCCACAGCCTGCTCTCCTCTGCCATTGCTAAATGGACAGAGGCTCCTACTGTTCTCCTGCGGGAACACTATCGCTGTCATCCCAAGATCATCAATTTCTGCAATCAGAAATTCTATGGTGGGAAGCTCATCGTCATGACGGAGGACCATGAAGAGCCGGATGTGCTGACCATGTACCGGACAGCGCCTGGCAACCACGCCCGTGGTCATCTGAACCAGAGACAAATTGACGTGATTCGGCAAGAGGTCCTTCCTAGTCTGGAGCGGCAGGGGTATGGGAGTATCGGCATCATCACGCCGTACCGGGATCAGGTGGCGGCAATCCAAACGCAGCTGGGCAAGGAATTGGAAGTGGCTACCGTCCATAAATTCCAGGGCCGGGAAAAGGACGCCATTATCCTGACTTCTGTAGATAATGTCATTACGGAATTTGTGGATGATCCACGGATGCTGAATGTGGCGGTATCCCGGGCGGTCAAGTCCTTGACCGTTGTTACCTCGCAGGACCCGCAGAACGACCGAACCAACTATGGCGATTTGGCCCGCTATATCGAATACAACAACTGTGCGGTGATTAAGAGCGCGGTGTACTCTGTTTTTGATTTGCTCTATCAGGGGTATGCTGAACAGCGGCGGGCCTTTCTGAAAAAGCATGGGCGGGTTTCAGAATATGACTCAGAGAATCTCCTCTATGCGGTGATCCAAGGAGTCCTTCAAAAAGCAGAGTTTTCTTTTGTGGACTGTGCGGTCCATGTGTCGTTGGTCAATCTGGTGAAAGACTACTCCATGTTGACAGAGGAGGAAACCGCATACGCTCGCAATCTCCTGACCCATGTGGACTTTCCCTTGTTCCGTCGTATGGACAAATCACCTCTGCTTGCAATAGAGGTGGACGGTGTTGCCTTCCATGCCGTGGGAAGTGTCCAGGCAAGCAGAGACGAAAAGAAAAACCGGATTTTTGAACGGTGCGGTATCCCTCTGCTACGGCTTCGGACAGATGGAAGCGGAGAGGAAGAGCGAATGGAACAGGCGCTTCGGTCAGCGGTTTCTAACAGCTGACAAAACTGAGATATCACCAAAAGAAGAGGAAACATAAGATGAACGTCATCTGTTTCGGCGATTCCAATACTTACGGATATGACCCCCGAGGCTATTTCGGTGGGCGCTATGATGCGGATAGTCGATGGGTGGACATCCTGGCTGCGGAAACCGGCTGGGCCGTCTGCAACATGGGGGAAAATGGACGGGAGATTCCTTCTGCCGCCCCTGCTTTCCCAGCTGACACCGACCTACTGATTGTCATGCTGGGGACCAACGATCTGCTCCAGGGGTGTAGCCCGGAGCAGGCGGCTGAGAGATTGGAACATTTTCTCTCTGCTCTCTCTATGAATCGAAGCAAGATCCTGCTGATCGCACCACCGCCAATGACCTTGGGCGCATGGGTGCCAAACCAGCAGTTCATCGAAAACTCCCGTACCTTTGCTCAATGCTGTCGAGCCTTGGCAGAGCAAAGGAACCTCCGCTTTGCCGACGCCGGAAAGTGGAATATCTCACTGGCCTACGACGGCGTACATTTTACGGAGCAGGGGCACCGAGCCTTTGCCGCCGGACTTTTGGAGGAACTTAAATGAAACGAATGATACCCCTATTGCTCTCCATTCTGCTGCTGACGGGATGTGGTGGAAATTCCGCCGATGCCACCTACCAGCAGATCGACCAGGAAGCAGCCAAAGAAATGATGGACACCCAGGAGGTCATCATCCTGGATGTGCGGGAGCAGGACGAATACGACAGCGGTCACATCCCCGGGGCTGTCCTGCTGCCGGTGGGCACCATCGCTGAGGATACCGCCGCCGAGGTTATTCCAGAAAAGGACTCCACCGTCCTGGTCTACTGCCGCAGCGGAAACCGCAGTAAGACCGCATCCTCTGCGCTGGCTGAGTTGGGCTATACCAACATCTACGAATTCGGCGGCATCAATACCTGGCCCTATGATACGGAGCCGTGAGGGCAAAAAAATTACATCGCCATATACAAAGAAAACGGGATCGACCACTTGGTCGATCCCGTTCTTTTGTTACAATCGAAGAACTCACATCTGCTCCAGCTTCGCTGTGTATTCAGCATCGCTCATGCCGCCTGCCAGGAATTCTGCTTTCACGTCCTGGATGTGCGCCACCCGGCGGTTCCATTCCTCTGCGCTGATCTTGCCCCGCTGTTTCCAGGTCTTCAGCCGGTTATAGGCTCTGGCGTATTCGCGGCAGGCAAAGTCCCTGCCATTCTTCTCCCGCTCTTTTCTGTGAGCGCCCACCTGACGGCAGGTACGGGCCGTCTCTCCCGGCGCCACCCGCTGGCAGTAAACCGTGTCGTATGCGCCGATCGCTAAAAACCACCTGCCGCAGTTGTGACACTGCCTCGGCACGTTGCCTGCCGCCATCCCGCGGTACAAATCCATATACAAAAAGCTAATCAGATCCTCAAAGGTCATCCGCTCTGCCATGAAAGGCTGGCCTGTCTTCTTGTCACGCTCCACCACAAAGGAGATGCTCACCGGGAAGTTGAGCCGGCGCCCGTTCATATACACAAGGTCTTCCTCGTCCTCTGCCTGTATATAGATCTCCCGGAAGGACGCCATGCACGATTCGAATGCCGCCGCATAGGCCTCCGGTCTGCGGGATGGCAACTCTTCGAAATAATCAGTCAGCATATCGTCCGTGTCATATCGGAACCGCTGAAGATCGTCTGCCAGGCGGTTATACACCCCGTGCCAACGACGCAGCATCTCATTCTCTGCCGTCCCGACCGTGAGCATACGGTCCAGCTTCTGCTCGTCACTGCGCAGCTCATAGACAACGCCGCTGACCGAACTTCCACGCCCCTCCCGGTACGGGATCTTGTTGTATAGGGGAAGCTGCCTGACAAGCTCCCAGGCTTGGTCCAACGCCTGAACTGCCAGCCCCGCGCTGGATGCTGTCCGCGCGGTCAGAAATACATCAAACTCCTGGCTGGCCTGTTGGGTCAGCCTTTTTAATTCCTTGAGCATCGCGGCGTCCATGTCCATGACCTCCGCTGCAAAGAAGCCCAGCGGATATTCTTCCCCTGCCACGATGCTGCTTTTCTTCCCGAACAGCACATCGAATCGTTCGAAGAAGCGGTCGTTATCATAGATCATAGTCTCCCTCACCCTGTTTCCGATGGACTTTTCGTTGTGTACCCAACAACCGCCGGAGCTATTGCGCTTGGCCTTTTCCCTGTGCTATGCTCTGATTGTACCTGATGAATATAAGTAAGTCAATCAGGTTCATCTGCGGAAAGTCAAAATCAATCCAGAAGAAAAGAGGTGATGAGCATGGTCCGTTGAAAAAGGAAGCCGCCAAACTGCTGCAACAGTCTGACGGCTCGCTGCGTTTCGGAAAACACAGCCTGATCTGCTGTTCAGTTTACCAGAACGACCTCCGAAACGCAAGAAGAAACTCACAACAGAAATCAGATCGGAGGTATCGATATGAAACAGTCACAGTGTACCAGCTATGAGGATCTTCCGCTGTTCCTCAACGCACACCTGCTGTCAGCGGTGCTGGGCGTGTCCATCTCCACTGCCTACGAGTTGTTCCACGAGCCAGGCTTCCCGGTGCTGCGTGTGGGCAGCCGAATGGTGGTACCCAAAGAGAAGTTCATTCAGTGGGTGGAGGAGCGGTCTGGAGGTGCCAAATGAGAAAGCAGAACTGGCCCAAGCGGGACCCCATCAAAAACTATTTTCCTCTGCCTAATGAGATCTATGCTCTGGGGCTGTCCTCCACGGCCATCGCGGTCTACGGCTATCTGCTTCATCTGGAGGATCGAAAGACCTATCAGTGTCTGGCCAGCTACCGGATGATCGGTGAAGCCATCGGGAAGTGCACCAACACCGTGCGCAAGTATGTGATGGAGCTGGAGGAACGGGGACTCATCCGTACCGAGCGCACCACCATCACCACCCAGGACGGCCGCAGACAGAATGGTTGCCTGCTCTACACCATCCTGCCGATCCAAATGGCCATCGACCAGTTCTATGAGCGGCAGATGTGTGCAGCGGAGGTGGCTGCGGAGCGGCAGAGAGTTGAACAGCGCAGAGCGGCCTATGAACAGAAACGAGGTGAGACGGTATGCTGACCCAGATGGTGGATCAGCTGATCCAGCAGGAACCAACTCTGCTGGCACAGCGCACGGTTGACACAAGGAGGTACATCATGGACCAGTGGGACCGCACGCACAGAGACCCCATTGATGAAAACGCTCTGGCGGTGTTCCTCTGTGATGAAACGCACACTAGCTTGCCCGAGGAACAAAAGATATTCGCCAGAGAGAAAGGGGCAGAGGTAAGGGACTGCTATCGCAATGCGCTGTTCCGGCTCCTCCTGTGTGGAGAGATGCTGCGACGCGGCATGGTCACCGGAGCGGAGGAGTACTGGCGAGTGTTCCTGCCTGCAACGGTCGGTGCTCTTGACAGAAGCGTTCCCCCATGCAGCGGCCTGTGATGCGTTGTGTGCGGCGATGGCGGTGCGGGCAGGGCACACGCCCCACCCAAATTGCAGGGCGCGGTGTGCGGGCTGTGTGTGTCAAGCGTCCGGCTCTCCAGAACCAAAATGTGCAGGCGCAGCAGCCGGCCGATTTTAGTGCAGGATAAAGGCAGGGGGTCGCAAGCGTCCCTCCTGCCGGTCACACCGTCCCGCAAAGCGGGGCGGCACAAGGGATTGCGGGGTTTTGGAGGCGGGGGTCTAAGGTGGTCGGTTTTGGCCAATTTGGGCGTCACAGGTGGCCGGAATGGAGGAGGAAATCCCGCAAGTCCGCTGAAATCAAGGGGTTCAGAGGTGTACCCGCGGGGGTCACCTCGGGGATATTGGCCCGTTTTGAGCCGATTTTAGCTCTGCCGAATATTGTGAATTGTTTGATAACAAAACGCATTTGCTGTGGCTATTTTCCGTTTCTGTGGTATGGTGTGTTGCTGACAAGGAGAGGAGGTACACACCATGCGAGAAACACTGGAAGACCTGTACTACGGGAACATCACACCATACGACCGCCAGATCCGTTCCGGCACATCCCTGATGAAAGCGATGGAACAGTCGCAGGAATGCGAGGAGCAACTCACCAAACTGCTGGAGGGCGAAGCCCACAGTCTGCTGCTGCGGCTCATCAACGCGGAGAACGAGATTGGAAACACACTGGCTCTGGAGAATTTTATCCTGGGCTTCCGTCTGGGAGCGAGACTGATCCTGGAAGCGCTGGACGAAGACGATGGCAGTCTGGTGGAACTGCTCCGCGGAGATAAACGGAGGGAGGGACGAGGATGACCACGAACCAACTGCCCATCCGCCAGTGCCGCTACTGCGGCAGTGATGACCTCGGGCTGGGCTGGCAGCACGGCGAGGGGATCGTCACCTTCAAGAAGCACGGCATCCTGGGCAACCGGATGCGCTGCCTGATCTGCCGCCGCTGCGGTGCAGTGCTGTTCCAATGGGTGGCAGAGCCCCACAGGTTCCCACCCATCCGGTGAACCCTGCAAAAACTGCATCACAAATCAAAGAGAAAAATACCTGGAGGTGAGAAAGAACATGGCAAAGCGAAGACCGTCCGGCGACGGCATGGTACGCAAGCGGGAGGATGGCCGCTGGGAGGGTCGCATCGTCATCGGCCACAAGGAAAACGGGGCGCCCATCTTCCACTACCTCTCTGCTGGGACCCAGAAGGAGCTTCTGGAAAAGCTGCATCGGTGCATGGAGGAATATGATGGGGCAGAGCTGACAGAGGACTGCCGGATGACCCTGGGCAAATGGCTGGAGATCTGGCTGACAGAGTGTGCGAAGCCCTCCGTGCGACCCTCCACCTTTGAGGGCTACTGGGCTTATGTCAGGGACAAGATCGTTCCCTATCTGGGCGATAAGGAGATCCGCAAGGTCACTACCGGAGATGTCCAGAAGCTGTATCGAAAGCTGAAAAAGGAGGGCGGGGCCGATGGCGGTCCGCTGGCGGGCGCCACGGTGCGGAGGATCCACGGTGTTCTGCATCAGGCAATGGATGTGGCGGTGGACCGCCATCTTATCGTAAAAAATCCCACAAAGGATGTGACGCTCCCCAAGAAAGAGTCTACACCCAGGACCATCCTCAATGACGCACAGCTGGAGCGGTTCATGGAGGCCATCAAACAGGACAGTCAGTGGCACGACTTCTTCTATCTGGAGATCACCACAGGACTGCGGCGGGGAGAACTGTGTGGGCTGATGTGGAGCGACTTCGACGAGAAGAAAGGGACGCTCTCCATCCGCAGGACCCTGCATGGGAAACGGGGCGGCAGCTACTATGTAGGTGATACCAAGACCGGAAAGGGGCGAAGGATCATCAGGCTACCGCCCAGCACGGTACAGCTCTTGACGGAGCGAAAGCGAACGGCGATCTCTCAATGGATCTTCCCCAACCCACTCCATCCGGAGGATCCGATCATGCCCAGCAGCGGCTACAACCGGATGAAAAAACTGCTGGCCGCGTCCGGACTCCCTGATCTGAGATTTCATGATCTGCGGCACACCTTCGCCACCCATGCCCTCACCAGCGGGGTGGACGCCAAGACCCTCTCCGGGATCCTGGGCCACACCCAGACCTCCTTCACGCTGGACACCTATACCCATGTCACCGGGGATATGCACCGAAGGGCGTCAGAGATCGTGGGCGGGTTCATGGAAAAATTCATGGTGTAGGAGGCAGAAACATGGCACGAAAACGAAAAAACGGTCAAGGCACTGTCCGACTGCGGAAGGACGGCCGCTGGGAGGGGCGGCACATCGTAGGCTACGATGAAAACGGAAAGGCCAAAACCAAAAGTGTGCTGGCCAAGACAAAGTCGGAATGCCTGGAAAAACTAAAGCAGCTTCAGGATGGCTGCGGCACGGTGGAACCCTTCAAGAGCAAGCCCAATATGCGCTTCGGGGACTGGATCGGCTATTGGTATGAGAACCACTGCCAGCCAACGATCCGGGCCACCACACAGAAAGGATACGAGGAGTGGATCTATGTCCACGCTATCCCGGCTCTGGGGCAGATCCCATTGAACAAGCTGACCCAGGCCGATTGTCAGAAGTTCCTGAACGAGATGAAAGCCAATGGCCGGAAGATCCATCGGGACACCAAGGGACCGGGAATGTCGGAGCGGTCGGTACGCAGCTGCTACCATGTGATCCGGATGTCTTTGGAACGAGCCATCAAAGATGGCCTTATCAAAAAGAACCCCATCCTGGGCTGCAAGCTGCCGCCGCCGGAGCAAAAGGAGATGAAGATCCTCTCCGGGGAGGAGATCCAACGGTTCCTTCTTCAGGCCAAGGAGGAGGGGATGTATGAGTTATTTCTGCTGGAACTGACCACCGGCCTGCGCCGGGGCGAGATCCTGGCCCTCCGATGGGAGGACCTGAATGAAAAGACAGGGGAACTGCGGATCAACAAGCAGGTCTACCCTGTGGGCGGAAAGCTGATCATCAGCGAGCCCAAGACCAAGGCTGCCTTCCGGACCATCATCCTGCCGCCTGCTATGGTGGAACTCCTGCTGGCGTATAGGAAAGGGATCTTCTCTGACTTGATGTTCCCATCCCGGATCAAGCCGGAGCAGCCCATCGATCCGGGCTATGTACGAAAACGGCTCCAGATTATTCTGGAGCGCGCCGGGTGCAAAAGAATCAGATTTCACGATCTGCGGCACACCTTTGCCACCATCTCTCTGGAACACGGTATGGACATCAAAACGCTGTCCGCCATCATTGGGCACATCTCCTCCAGGACCACCCTGAACATCTACACCCACATCACCGATGAGATGCAGGAGAATGCGGCGGTCAGCATCGACCAGGGCATCGCCAAGGCGGAGCTGCCCAAGAACCGGCAGGAGGAACCCACTGAACGGAAACCGTTCACACCATATCAGCCGGAGCGGCGCAGACCGGGGACAGGCTACCTCAAGCAGATCAAGGAAGATCTTTGGGAGGGCAGATACTCCCCAGTGTGGCCGGATGGGAAAAAGCACTCCCGGAATGTCTACGGACACACAGAGAAGGAGTGCGAGGAGAAACTGAAGGAACTGATCCTCCAGATGAAGACGGAGATCGCCGCCCTGCGCTCTGGGGCCAGCACGGAGTATTCCGACGGGGTCAGCCCCAAGAAGAAAGCCATCGCTGCCTATCTGCGGGCGTACCTTGAAGTGACCAATAAAGCCAAAATCGCAAGAGAGCTGAACATGGACCGTACAACAGTGCAGAAATACTATGATGAGGTTTGGGCCGAACTCAGGGGCGAGGAAAGTCTGGTACTGCAAACGTAAAACACAAAAATGCCACCTCAGATTTTGCGGGACAGTAAACAAGAAAGGGTACTCCTTCCGAAAAGGAGTGCCCTTAAGTGGTCAAACCAGAACCTGTCTGTGGTATTTCTGTGGTCAAACGAGAAATCGCCGTGGTTTTTACCACGGCGATTTCCATTTTGGTGGACCCAATCGGGATCGAACCGACGACCTTACGGATGCGAACCGTACGCTCTCCCAGCTGA
>ENA-ORTI01002056-ORTI01002056.1-human-gut-metagenome-genome-assembly--contig:-NODE-2056-length-18593-cov-33.762812_pt1 | contig 18593 bp, 10 predicted proteins | sample MGYA00242071_ERZ509191 | MGnify/ENA primary metagenome ERZ509191 (study PRJEB26280, sample SAMEA2338832) | human gut metagenome | biome: human gut; feature: human-associated habitat; material: faeces...
TTGGGCAGGGTTACGTCGGTCAGTTTGGTGTTCTGGAACATGTAGTTGCCGATTTCGGTCACACCCTCCTCGACAGTCACGCTGACGAGCGATGCGCAGGAGTCGAAAGCGTTCGATCCATAGCTGATGCCTTTCAGTAGCGTTACCGAGGTCATGCCCGTTTTTTGGAAAGCGGCCGAAGCGGTTTTCGTTACGTTCTGCGGGAATACGATGCCTGCGAGGTTCGCATTCGATTTGAACGAGTTAGGAAAGGTTTCCGATTCGTAAACGACTTCCGAGAAATCCACCGTAGCCGGAGCTGCGAGTGCTTTCACTGCATCCGCTACGGTCTTCATCTGTTCTGCCGTCATCACCGTATTGTCACCGGCCGTTTTGACGTACAGCGTAGTGAAGGTTTGCGGAATTTCCGATTTCCAGGGATCTTCGCCGGAAGCGCGGTAGTAAACGCCTTCGCTCAGGTAGTCGGGACCGAGCGCCTCCATCGTATAGCCGCTGGCGGCTGTGGTCCAGGAGGAGTAGGCTTCGACCGATGCTACGTGGAACGTTTTGCTGCCTTGTATCGAAGTACCCGCGCCGGAGAAACTGTCGGCCTGTACCGCAGGGGCCGTCGTCGGTTCCGCATAGACGTCTGCGAGCAGTGCGGCGTTTTCGAAGGCCTTGCTGCCGATCGAAGTCAGCGTGTTGCCCGAGATGGTCAATTTGGTCAGCTTCGACCAGTCGGAGAAAGAACCCGCACCGATCGTCACGATCGTTTTCGGAATGGTCAGGTTTTCGATCGCGTCGTTCGTTGCGAAGGCATTGTCGCTGATGGCGGTGAGGCCTGCACCGAATTGGAGCGTAGCGATATTGGGGTTGTTGTTGAAGGCTCCGTCACCCAGCGTGGTAACGTTGTCGGGCAGGGCGAGTGCTGTCAAGCCGCAGTCGGCGAAAGCACGATCGCCGAGGGTTGTCACGCCGGAACCCAATGTCAGGGTCGCCAGCTTGGAACAGCCTTCGAAAGCGCTCGCGCCGATTGTCTGAACCGAAGCGGGAATGGTGACGGTCGTAATAGCCGTACAGCCGGCGAACATTTCGGCCGGGATGGTCGTTGCCGAACCGAGGGTAATGGCCGTGAGTTCGGTACAGTCGCGGAAGCTCTTTTCTCCGAGTGTCGTGGCGTAGATTTTCGCCGAGGTGAGACCCGTGCCGGCGAACGCCTCGGTTCCGATGTTTTCGATCGCAGATAGGCTTGTTTCGACGAGTGCGCTACACCCTTTGAACGCTTTGTCGCCGACGGTTTTAACACTCGACGGCAGGGTAAGGGATGCCAGCGCTGTACATCCTTCGAACGTGCTTTCGCCGATGATTTCGACACCGGTCGGAACGGTCGCCTTGGTCAGGGCCGTACAGCCTTTGAAGGCTCCGGCTGCGATCGATGCCGTATTCTCGAAGAATTTGATCGTGCCCAGTTTGGCGTTGCCGGCCAATCCTGTCGGGAACTCCGTGGCTTCGAATTTCGCCATGTTCAGATCGAGTGTTACGGGAGCGGACTGTGCCGAGATTTTGGTGATGACGGTATTGAACTGGCTGGCGGTAAGGGCTGCATCGTCGCCTACGGTGCGCACATACAGTGCGGTGAATGTCGCGGGCAGGGTCGGAACCCAGTCGGCCTCGCGCGAAGCACGATAGTAGATGCCGTCCGTCAGTTGCTGGTCGTTGATGTCCTGCAGCGCATATCCCTGCGAGGTTACGTCCGTCCAGGCCGTTTCATAGGCATCGTAGGATGCAGCCGGAACATAGAGGATTTTTGCACCTTCCACTTTGCTGCCGGCGCTGCCGAAAGCGGAGTTTCCCAGCGAGGGTACATTTTTGGCCCGGCAGGTGATTGTCTGCAGGTTGTCTGCCATAATGAATGTGTTGCGTCCGATCGAGGTCACCTTTTCGCCCAGATCGATCGAGGTGACGTTGGCACAGTTCCAGAAGGCGTAATTGGCGATCGCGGGGATATCGATAATAATGCGGGTGAAGGCGCTGCAACCGCCGAACGAGCGCTCGTCGAGCGATTTCAGCGTTTCGGGGAAGGTTACGTCCTGCAAGTTGCCGCAGTTGTAGAAAGCGTCGTTGCCGACAGTCTCCAGCTTGGAGGGCATATTGATTGTCGTGAGGGCCGAACATGCGTTGCACAGGTTGGCCGGAATTGCAGTCAGTGCATCGGGAAACTGTATGCGTTCCAGTGATTTGCAGTTCTTGAATACTGCCGCTTCAACCGAGGTCACGCTTTCCGGAATCGTGATCTCTTTGAGTCCGGTCGCTTCGAAAGCTTCAGTTCCGATGCTCTTCAGTGTCGAGGGCAGGGTTACATCGGTCAGAGCTGTGCAACTGTCGAATATGAATTGCGGAATTGCCTCCACACCTTCGGGAATTACGACCGATGTCAGCAATTTGCAGCCGTAGAACGCATAGATGTCCAATGTGCGCACCGAGGAAGGAAGCTCAATGGATTCCAATTGGGAACATTGCCGGAAACAGTTCGCTCCGATGGCTGTCAGTCCCTCCGGAAGAGTTACCCGTTTCAGGTTCGTACAGTTGTAGAAGGCTCCGGAATAGGCTTCGGACGCAAAAGTCTGGATATTACGGGGCAGTGCGATCTCCTGGAGATTGGTCTTGCGGGCGAAGTCCATCGGAAATTCGGTCGTGGCGAAGGTAGCTTCACCCAGGTCGATGACCGCACCGTTTGCAAGGTTGCCTGCAATCGAGGTGAGTTCTTCGGCCGAGAGGGTCGATTCGCCCAGGGTAACGACTTTCAGGTAGCCGATCGTCTCGGTCGGAAGTTCTTCGGCAACACCGGCTTCGGTCATGAAGAATACGCCGGAATTTTTGCAGTCGGCCTTGGCGATCTGCGTCGAGAGGCGCAGCGTGTGGCCCGGGGTGAGTGTCTTGCCTGATTTGGTTTGCAGATAAACCGAACCGTCGGCGAATTTATAGACGATCGAAACCGTTGCCGTCGAAAGATCGGCGGGGTAGAGCACCATGGCGGCGAATACGTCGGTATCGCTGCTCTGCGAAGGCAGGGCGACACCCTCTTCGCCGAACGACAGGGTTACGGACGAAGAGCCTTTGCAGTCGCCCAGTTTGCCGTTCGAGAAAGCGGCTTCGCCGGCGATGGTCTGGCCGCCCGATACGCTCAAGGTGATCGAGAGCAGGTTCGAAGTAACATCGCTCGAATAGGTGTCGAACCAAACGTAGGAGGTCGCATGCTCGAGCGTAAAGGTTTCGTTCTGCGCCGTCGCATAACCGAAGTCACCGTTTTGGCCCAGGTTCAGTTCGCCGGCTGCCGGCTGTGTCTGTTCGGCCGGAATCAGGGCTGTTGCGGCCGCCGGGCCGGTCAGGTTGTAGAATACGTCGTACGTATCGGCCGTTGCGATGGACTTGAAGATGAAAGTCGCCTGACTGCCGCCTTCGGCGATGGCCTCGCTCCGGGTGTTGTTTGCCCAGATGTAGTCGCCGGCGCTCCAGAGGAACGGAACGGCTCCGTTTTCAGCGCTGCCGAAACCGGTACGGGTGCCCCGGCCGGAGAATCCGGTCAGTACGACCTGCGTATTTCCGTCAGGAGCAGGGGCGATAGGTTCTACGTCCGCATCTTTCGTGCATCCTGCGAATGCGAGCAGGAATGCGCACAATATGTATAAGTAGTTTTTCATCGGTAATCTCCTTTTTATCCGTTAGTTCCACTCTTCCCATTCGCTCGATCCGGCGCCTGCGCCGCCGAGGATTTCATCGGTGGCGAGTACCTGAACCTTGGCTATGACCGTTGCGGTAGCGCCTACGGCTACGACGGATACTTCACCCGAGGTTTCGGCATATACGTTCTCCTTGGCGGGAGCGGTGATGGTCAGCACATCGCCTTCGAGCCAGGCGCGCCAGCCGTCGGGTTTGGCGATGGCGAGGTTTTCAACGCCTTTTTGGGTAACGGCGAGGTTCTGCGAAGCGCCGAATTTCAGCGTCAGCGATGTGCGCTCGATGACGAAATTCACCTCCTTGGCTTTGGGCAGAACGATCTGATCGCCGTTGGTGAGCGTGAAGGTTACGTTGTCATCGTCCTGTACGACGCTTTTGAAGAAAGAGTCGCCGTCTTCTCCCTTATCGCCGTTCACACCGTCCTTACCGACCGCTTTGATCGGCTGTCCGTCTTCGCCTTTGATGGTTTCGCCGTCGATCTCCCAATAGCCGTCCTTGTTGATGGTCGGGGTTTTACCGTTTTGGCCCGCAACCGGAATCTTGTTCTGGTTATCGTCGAGCAACCACTGGTCATCGCCGCCCAGCGTCCAGTAGTAGATACCTTCGAATTGCGCGATGCCGATGGCCGGAGCCGCTGCGCCGTCCTTGCCGTTGTGCAACGTGATGGTCTTGCCGTCGTTGAAAGTGATCGTGCAGCTTCCGTCCGCGGCTTCGGTGTAGTTGGTGATGAATTTGTTTTCGTTCAGGGCGTCGATGATCGTCTTGAGCGAATTGACCTGTTCCTTCATCGAAGCGATCTCCTGTTTTAGGTTTTCGATCTCCTGGCGGATTTCGGTGTCGTCGTACTTGTCGTCCGAACAGCCCCAGGTCATTGCTGCGCAGCAGGCAGCGAGAACTAACAGCGTAAAGAATTTTTTCATAATTTAAGAATTTGATTTATTGGTTGAATTTTGTTTTCCATGTTCCGCAGAATAGGCAGGCTGTATCGGAACCCGTCGGTTCGGAGGAGGGGCATTGTGCTGCGCCGAAACGACGAAGGCGTCCGCCGGAGGAAACGAATGTCCGTTCCGGAGAACGCCTGAAGCGCAGCCCGGCGATGGCCGGGTAGAGTGAGCGTATGTCACGCCCGTTGAAATGTCAGCCGTAAAATAGCCGTAAGTTATCGATACTCCTGTCGTTTAGTTCTGTTCGGAACTTACACGCGAGGGTACAGAAGAAATACATGGAAAAATAGCGCGCCGAAGACTATCTTGCACGATTTCGACCCGAAACCCGCGGGTGTAAATCCTTACTTGTCAAGGCAGGTCTTCTGACTCGTTTCCTCCGCAGCGCCTTCCCAGCGATATAGCCAGTGGCAAAGAGTGCGCGAAGTTGCCCGGTTGGGGGCTGAAACTCACAGCAGCAGGTACTGTCGCCGATTTTCACGGCATTCCCTATTAATCGGCTTGGAAAAGTGACTCCAAGTCCGAACCTTGCGGGTGCAAAGGTATTGCTTTTCCGGGATTATTCGCAAACGAAATCGGAAATAAATTTCAATGAATTTTGTAATTCATTGAAAAACAGTAATTTGTCAAGTGATTATTTACGGAAGATGAAATAGACGGCCAGAATCAGGCAGACGAAACCCGCCAGGTGGTTCCACCGCAGGGTGTCCGATTTCATGAAGACGACGGCGAAGACCGTGAAGACCAGCAGGGAGATGACTTCCTGGATCACTTTGAGCTCCCAGATCGAGAAGGGGCCTCCCAGTTGGGAGCTGCCGATGCGGTTGGCCGGGACTTGGAAACAGTATTCGAACAGGGCGATACCCCAGCTGAGCAGGATGATGGACAGCATCCCGAAGCGCTCTATCTTGGATTTGAAAGCGATATGCCCGTACCAAGCCAATGTCATGAAGGTATTGGAAAGGATCAGCAGGGCGATGGTGGCGAGAGCACGGCTCATAATAGCAGAGTATTGAGATCGGTTATCGAGGCGAAATCGTCGATGACGACATCGGCCTCCGTTTGGGTTGCAAGCGTATGACGGGGTAGAGTCGTTGCCAGGGCCACGATGCGGCCTGCTCCGGCCCGGCGGGCGGCGGTGATGCCGACCCGGGCATCCTCGAATACAAGGCATTCGGCCGAAGGCAGGTGCAGTCCTTCGGCCGCCAGCAGGTATATTTCCGGGTCGGGCTTGCAGCGGGTCACCCGGTCGCCGCTGACGATGCAGGAGAAATAGTCCGCGATACCGCAACTGTCGAGGACGAAATCGATGTTTTTGCGGCAGCCCGAAGAACCGACGGCGCAGGAGATACCCCGGCGACGCAACTCTTCGAGCAGTTCCACGAGCCCCCGTACGGGGCGGATTTCCGGAGCATAGACTTCGCGGTAGATGGCTTCTTTCTCCTCGCCGAGCGCTTTCATTCCCTTTTCGCGGATGATTTCTTCGGGCAGGATCAGGCGCATGATGTCGTCGTTACCCATGCCGAAAGCGGTCTGGAGCTTGTGCTGCCAATCTTCGACGCCGTAACGCTCGCAGAATATCTCGAATGCCTTGACGTGTGCCTGGGTATTGTTTACCAGTACGCCGTCCATATCGAATAGAACTCCCCGTATCATCTTGTTGTTTTTTCCGCGCAAAAGTAATCATATTTCCGGGAGTTGCCGCCGAAACGACCGGGAAATTGCGGGGCGGAACTCTTTGAGGCGGGATTGTATGCTTGAAATGGCGATTATATCTTTTTTTAATGCGCCGTTTCCGACGATCGCAGCATCCGATCCGGAGGTTGCTTATTCGCCGACCTGTGGCCGCATCCGTAATTCCGCTCTCCTATATGTATTCTCTTCTCGGAGGGAAGTTTGGAGGCTACGTACCCGAAGTGGCACGCTAAAAAAGTATATATGCACCTAAAATTTGAGGTTAAGACTGAAATTGACCGTGAAGGTCGGGATCGACAGTCCGGGGATGGGGCGGTGGTGTGTGAGCCGCCAAATGAAATCCACGCGCAGCAGACGGAAGATGTTCTCGATGCCGAAACCGGTTTCGAGGTAAGGGTGTTCGACCGACGACATTCCCACCGGAAAGAGCATGACCGCTTTCGTATTCGGAAGACTGCCGTCGTTGCGGGCTGAGAGAGTGCCGTAAACTCCTTTGAAAACAAAGACTTCGCGCCAGTTGAGTTTTTTGAGGAGCGGTACGCGGCCCAACAGGAACCCGTTGAAGTGGTGTTCGTAGAAGAACGAAATCCAGGCGTCCGACGAGAATTCGTAGAAATTCATGCACGAGAAGGCGTAGCGGTCGTAAAAATAGGTGCCGTTTCCTTCGTGCAGCTTCAGCAGCAGGTAGGGAACCTTGCCGAAGATCTTGCCGCCTTCGAGCATGAGTTGCGAGTAACCGATCGGAGGCAGATTGAGCCGGTATTGCATACGCCCTTCGAGCCGCAGGTAGTCGTAGCTGGCGGGTAAGACTCCTCTTTTTGCCCCCGTGAAGTCGAAGGAGAAAATCGGGTATTTCGAACCCATGTGTCGTACCTCGAACGGCATGCGGACGATCGTTTCGTCTTTGGACAGCCGCAGCCCGATCCGTATCGAAGCGTCGTTGATGCCATGCAGCGAACGCCCGTCCGGCAGGATCATCGGTACGTAGCGGTTCGAGGAGATGTGACGGCCCCGCAGCTCGAACGAACTGCTGATCCCGTGCAGCCACTCGTGTTCGTAGAGGGCGATCCCTTCCTCGATAGTCGAAAGCCGCGAGGTGCCGCCTCGGGAGAAGATCGAGCTTAGGATGTTGTTTTCCGAGAGGGCGCTGACACCCGAGCTGAGCTGTATCGCGTCGTTGCGGTAGGTGACCGTCAGTTTGCGCAGCAGTTGTCGGCGCAGCATCAACTCTACCTCCGCAGCTCCCTTGAAGTCCTCGTCGCGGGTGCCGTAGGCCAGGTAGGTCGAGAGCCGTACGCGGCGGCTGAACTCTTTGGTCGTGCGTGCGCCTATCTGGAAACGGGCGCCCTCCAGTCGGTTGAAGCTGATTACTTTGGAGTAGGGACCTATGCCGACGTATTTGGTGTTGTAGTAGCCTCCGATGATAGTATTGAGGACGGTGTATATGTTTTTATAGAGGGGGACCTGCTGGATCGAATCGACCATTTGATAGATGGCCTTTTCCTTTTGGGTGAGGGTGTAGGGACGCAGCGAGTCCCATTCGACCTGCTTGCCCGAAATGGCATCGTCCGAGAGGATCACGCTGGCTGACGTACCCAGAACCTGTTTGGGGATCGGCGTGTCGAACTTTACGTCGGAATAGGTTACCTCGTGGCTGCCCAGGAAAGCGATCATCTTCGAGGAGTCGGATTTGGTCAGCGTAAAATCGGCGGTCATCTTCTCCCGCTGCGGGAACCACAGCGAGTCGGCCGTCAATCGGTTGTCGGCTTCGATCGCCAGGTGGCGAATCCAGTTTACATTGACTCCTTTGGCCATTTTTACGCGGGCCGAACGCAGCGCATAGCTTGCCGAGTCGATATTGACCTCGCCGTCGAGTACCGGGGTGGCGACACTTTTGGGGTGAAACCGGATTTTGTAGGTCTTGCGCCCTTCCACGTTCGTACTGTCCACCAGAAAGTATTTGTAGAATGAGCGTCCCGAGTTGGAGAGGGGGCTGGCGAACTTCACGCCGAACAGGTCGATGAAGTTTTCGTAAAGATTCACGTCGGCGTGCAGGTGTCCGGTGAATTGCGCCAGCACGCTGTTGTCTTCGATACCGGATATCTGGCTGGCGCGAATTACCTCGCGGGCGACGGACGGCGTGCGGCTGTGGTAGTAATCCGCCGCTGTTTCGGAGATCATCACGGGCAGGTAGGGCTGTCCCGTGACGGACGAGGTGTCTAGGTGCTCGAAGATGAAACCGAAATTCTGTTGGAGTTTTTTGCTCCGGAATTCCCGGATATTGGCCAGTCCGAGTTCCATTTTCGTATAGGTGCGGCAGATGTAGCGGTCGTACTCCTTGGAGTCGTTGTATTTTTTGTTGCGGATAATGCCTTCAAGGATCGGATGGGCCGGATTGTCCCCAGGGGTAATTACGACGCTTTCGATTTCCAGATGCGAAGGAGTGAGCCGGAAGTCGATTTGGTTGTAGCCCCCGACGTGGACCGGACGTATCTGAGGTTCATAACTGACCATTTCCGCCCGGATGTAGCTCGACGTGTCGCGGCTTTCGAGCGAGTAGAACCCTTCGTCGTCGGTGGTGATGCCGGTGGTCGTACCCGGGAACAGGACGACGGCGTAGGGAATCGGCTCGCCCGTCTGTGCGTCCGTGACCGTACCGCGCACCCGGGTGTTCTGGGCGGCGCAGGGGGCGTACAGAAATAGTCCCGCAAGAGCGAGGAGTATGCCGCAGAGTCGTTTCATCGAAGCCTTTCCGGAATGTCGTTTCGGATTTTCCTAAAATATAAATATACCCAAAAATACAAAGATTTTACCGGACTGTCAAAAATTATTATTTTTGCCGATCCGGATGGAACTACTTTCTGCGGAATGAAACATGGGAACGTCAAAATAGAAAAGACCAATGCGGCCCGTCTGCTCGACCGAGCCAAAATCGCCTACGAATTGATCCCGTATCGGGTGGATGAGGAGCATCTGGCCGCGACTCACGTGGCCGAACAGCTCGGCGAAGATGTTGCTGCGGTTTTCAAGACGCTCGTGCTTCGTGGTGACCGGACGGGCCATTTCGTCTGTGTCGTCCCTGGAGATCACGAGGTCGATCTGAAAGCTGCCGCCCGCATTTCGGGCAACAAGAAAGCCGATCTGATTCCCGTCCGGGAGTTGCTTCCGACGACCGGATACATCCGGGGCGGCTGTTCCCCGATCGGGATGAAAAAACCGTTCCCGACCTTTTTCCATATTTCCGTTTTGCAACACTCCGTCATTTATATCAGTGCGGGAGTTCGGGGATTGCAGATCCGGATCGCTCCGCAGGATCTGCTTCGCTTCGTCGGGGGCGAAACGGCCGAAATCAGCCGTCCGTCGTCTGTGGCGGCGGAATAAGATCCGTAATTCTTTTTTGCTATTCGATCCCTTTCTGCAGGTCGGCGGAATTGTCGTGTTGTCGAAGCGACCGCCGGACCGGTATTTCGGAAACGATTCGTTATTTCTCTTTGGGTGCCGGTCTGGTTTCGCCCTTGAGTGCCGGAAGGGAGATGCCGTACCGTACCGCCAGAATCCGAATGAGGATCACCGAGCAGGCGGCGATGAACTGCGTGGGGGCCGCCGGCAGGTCGAGATACATACAGAGATAGTAGATCAGTCCGCCGCAGATGCAGGCGATGGCGTAGATGTCTTTGCGGAAAATAAGGGGTACTTCGTTCAGCAGCACGTCGCGCAGCATACCGCCCGCCGCACCGGTCAGCGTACCCATGATGATACCCACCCACATCGGATAGCCGACGGCTATGCTTTTCTGAATGCCGACGACGGTGAAAAGTCCCAGTCCGACGGCATCGAAAATGAAGAAGGTGTTGTTGAGCCGGATCACGTATTTGCGCAGCCCGACTACGAACAGGAAGGCGAATCCCGATACGACCAGGTAGGAAACGTTCTGCATCCAGAAAGGGGGCAGGCCCAGCAGCAGGTCGCGCAGCGTACCGCCGCCGACGGCCGTGACGAATCCGACCACATAGGCTCCGAACCAGTCGAAATGTTTGGCCGAAGCGAGCCGGATGCCGCTGATGGCGAATGCGAAGGTACCGACATAGTCGAGAAGGGTGATGAAATTCATGATGTTTCGATTTTTCGGCCGCAAAGGTAGTAATTATCTCGCCGGATTATCGATAACGACGAAATAAATTCGATAGCTGCGATCGGGCTGCCGATTTCTGTTTTCTGTTTTCTGTTTTCTGTTACCGGCCGTATGATACGGGGCGGAGGCGTTTCCTGCGGGTCTTTGCGGAATTTTCCGGCAAGGAGTGTTCGGGTTTCGTTTTTTTTCGTACTTTTATGCGGCGTAAATTCGGCTCGGAACGATGGTTTTACTTCTTCATTCCGGTTCATTGGTTTGCTTTTTCATGTTACTTAAATATTTCCCACTATGAAATTTTTTATCGATACAGCTAACCTGGCCCAGATCCGGGAAGCTAACGAAATGGGTGTGCTCGACGGGGTGACGACCAATCCTTCGCTGATGGCCAAGGAGAACATTCGCGGTGAGGAGGCCTGCCGTCGCCATTACCTCGAAATCTGCTCCATCGTCGATGGCGATGTGAGCGCCGAGGTGATCGCCACCGATTTCGACGGTATGGTCCGCGAAGGGGAAGCGTTGGCGGCCTTGCACAAGAATATCGTGGTCAAACTCCCGTGTACGGCCGACGGTATTCGTGCCGTGAAGTATTTCGCGGGCAAGAATATCCGCACCAACTGCACGCTGGTCTTTTCCGTCGGTCAGGCTCTGCTGGCAGCCAAGGCCGGTGCGACGTATGTGTCGCCGTTCGTAGGCCGTCTGGACGATATTTGCGAGAACGGGGTGGCTCTCGTCGCCGAGATCGTGCGTATGTATCGTTACTACGGTTATGATACGCAGGTGCTGGCGGCTTCGATTCGGCATACGCAGCACATCGTCCAGTGTGTCGAGGCGGGGGCCGACGTGGCGACCTGCCCGCTTGCGGCGATCAAGGGTTTGCTGAAACACCCGCTGACCGACATCGGTTTGGCGCAGTTCCTGGCAGACCACGCCAAGGTGAATTCGTAGGGAGGCGGCGTTTCCCGTAATGGAAAAGCGATGCCGATGATCGAAAAATCATCGGCATCGTCGTTTCGTATTCGGGCCGGAATCCGATCAGATTTCCAGCCCCATGATATAGTCGTTCATGTAGAATCCGCCTCCGATTTCGAAATCGCCTTCGCGCAATTTGCGCATACCCATCCGTTCGTAGAATTTTACGGCTTTGTTATGGCGATTTACGTGGAGCTCCATCCGGCAGGGAGCCGGGTGGAGCTGTTTGATGTGTTCGATAGCCTTGCGGAAGAGGAAGCTCCCCGCGTGCACACCCTGGAATCGGGGCAGGATGTAGATTTTTTGCAGGATGTAGAGGTCGTCTGCTTCGGGCTGGACAGAGAGATAGCCGCAGGGAGTGCCGTCCTTGTAGGCGATGTAATATACGTGCCCTTCGGCCATCTGCCGCCGGAGGTTTTCGGGGGAGTACATCCACTCCATCATGTAGTCCAACTGTTCGGGCGAAAGGATGGTTTTATAGGTGTCGGGAAATGCGACGCAGGCCATTTCGCGTATCAGTCCACAATCTTCGACGGAGGCTTTTCTGGCAGTAAACATAAGGTGTTCGATTCGGTTTCGCTCTTGCAAATATATTGAAAGCCAGGAGAAACCGGGAACTTGTTCCCGGTTTTCTGAGGTGCATTCTATCTAGAATATGTTCAAAGATGGTGATTCTGGTAGTCGGAGAGTTCTGTTTTTGTCGCGATAATTTGTCGGGCTGTATGAGACGGATGCCTGGGCAATAACAAATTAGGCCAATATTGTAGCCACAAAATTTCTATAGTCCCTCCTCGACGGTTTTCCGTACAGGTTCCTGGTACTGTTTACCTTTTCCGAAACGGAAGTTGATTTTCAACATTACTCTGTTCCAGGCATTTTTTACATAAGAAGTCCCTTGTGTTCTGACGATACTGTTCTCGATGGAATGGTAATGGCTTTCCGGATTGGTGAGGAAATTGTCGCAGGAGAGTTGAAATGCCCAGTCTTTGTATTTATATCTCACACCTATCGCAGAGGATAATTCACTGTCGTATATCATCGGAATAGACAATCCTTTACAAGGTATCGCACCCTGATAATATGCGGAAAAGTTTTTGTAGTTGAAAGTCAGCTCATAGTACATCGGAGCCTGAAAATGAGTCACCCTCCCCAATACTTTCGAATCGACTTTTGTATAACTGAATCCTCCGCCTAATTTCAATGCCAGCAAGTCGTTTTTGAATGGGCTGAGTCTCAAATCATAATGTACGGAGTGCACATCTGCCCAGTTGTCATTAATCGGTGAGTATGCGATATACGGCTGTTCATACTGATAATAGTAGTCGATTGGATTCTTGTAATATAAGTAGCTGTATGAAACATTTATATTGAGCCATTTGTTATGATATACGACATTGAAAGTCGTCTGGTTCGCACGGCCGCCGACCAGCTCGGGATTCCCGTGTACGATAATATTTTGATTATAAAACGAAGTGGCTTCGCTGAGTTGTCCCAGTCCTGGCTGCATATTGGCTTGGACGAATCCGGCTTTCAGCATAAAAGAGGGTGAAATACGATAACCGATATCTACCCGAGGCGCAAAGACCCATTGCCAAATATCGTTGTCGTTTGTTTTTGTTCGTGTCCCTGTTACTCCCAAAGAAAAACGATAAGTAAACCGAGGCCCGATCTTTCCGGTGATCTCTCCGGCAAAATAATTTTTCAGAATGCTGTTAGTTTCCCGGGAATAGCCCGACGTGTTGTCTATTCGATATTTGCTAATATCATAGTAAAAATAATCTCCGAATGAAAGCGTCAGCTTGTCGAAAGTCTTGGTATAGAGAGCTTGGCCGTTCATCTGATAGCCGTCTCCGTCCATATTAAGAAAATCTTCAAATACAGGCGTATCGTCCGATAATGCGTATTGGTTCTTATAGGTATCGGAAACAGAATTTATGTAATCGCCTCGAAGTGTTATCATTAGTTCATGCCGGTTGCGGAATTGCCTCCAGAAGTACAGGTCGAGCGTCGGATTGAATGAGTGGGACTCGCTTTCCTTCACTCCGTAACGGTCCGAACCTATGCCATCCTGAATAAAGGCAAGCCGGGAATCGGTCTGTTGAGAATGCTTATCATAACTTGGGAAAAAGCGGGCTTGAAATACATATTTTCCGGGGAGTTGATTCGTGTATTTGAGACTAAATTGAGGACTTAAGAAGTTGTTTTCACTCTGCCGTTCTTCCTCCTGCCGGAAATCCACCCCGTCGAGCGTATATTCCATTTCATCCGAGGCATATTGATCATCCCATGATCCGTAGCCTATGTTTGCAGTAAATGCCAACTGATGCCGTCCCCGGTTGTATTGCAGGAAAAAACTATCGTTCAACCAGGGCGAAGTCAGATGTTGGTTCAGCTCCACACTTCCGTATATTCCGTCTTCCCGAATTTTCGTGATAATGTTGATGACTTTATTGCCGTTGCTGAGGCCGAATTTGATGGGCGGCAGATCGTAGTATTCGATCTTTCGGACATCTTCGGGCCGCAGAGTCGTCAATTCCTGTTCCGAAGAGGCGATACCGTTTACCAAGACCGTCACACTGCCATCGGACGCGGTGATTTGATTGGTCTGGCGGTTGATTCTGATCTGCGGAATCTTGTTGGTCAGATCGAGACTCGTGACCGCCGCCTTCCGGTCTTCATTGGTGATGGTATATACCGTCCGGTCGAAATAGCTGGCTGTGTTGTTGGCCGTGACGACCACCGCATCGATCTCTGCGACATCTTCGGACAGGACGTAATCCCGGACGACCTCCGTCATGCCTATCGAAGGTTTGCGAAGAAGCACCGTATCGTAAAGAGTCTTGTACCCGATTGTCCGAACCGATAGCAGGTAGCGGCCCGCACGGTGTTTTCCGAACCGGTAATTGCCGGCCATATCGGTTATCACGCCTTCCGTGTAGCGGGTCGTATCCGGCAGTTGCTGGAGAATGACCGGGGCGAAGGCGACCGGTTCGTTTTTCTCGGTGGTAATTTTACCTTTCAGGACGATTTGCGCCTGGAGCGGTGTCGCCAGGCTCGTTATGATGATCAGAAGAAGAACGGGGATAAGTCGGGGGTGTCTCATAGTTGCGGAGTTTGAAAAGAATATAAAATAGAGTAGTGAAGACGGGGCGGGAAGGGAGCGGATTATAGTTCGCAACCGGGGGAAGGCGTCAGTTGTTCCTTAATGGAGGGGGCATTGAAATTCACTCCGACAGTTACGAAATTCAATACCCCGTCGTAATACGGCTCTTCCAGGTTGTCCAGTCTGTAATATTCGATACGCTCGATGTTGTCTGCGGTCAGATTTGTCAAAATAGCTGCATATCCAGCCTCATCCGGAATAATACCGCTGAACATAAGACATACCGTGGCGCCGTTTTCATCGGTCAAATAACCATCTTCGTAGGTTATGCCCGGAATATGGCTGTAAAGATCCTCGATCGTCCGGGCATCGGGGGCAATCTGTTTGGGACGATACGTTTCCACGGGTCGGAAAGCTACGGTATCGGCAGAGCGCTCGACAGGAATGTAGTAATCGATGTTGCCTATTCTGCCGGGAACGTATTTGATCTCGATCTCCTTGCTTCTCGTTCGGATACCCGGACCCGATATTTTAAGCTGATAGGTCTGATCGGTTGCGACGTTTCCGAAATCATACCAACCGTTCATTGCCGTAATAGTCCCGTATTCGGGTTCTCCGGTCGCCGGATCGCATAACCATACCGATGCGAAAGGAACGGGGGTAGGTGTTTCCGATACATACACAAAACCTGTGATCTCCTGCTCTTGTCCTGCCGCAGAACTTATGAAGCCTGCCAAAGCGAAAAATAATAAAACGAATCTTTTCATAGCCGTTGAATGTTTCTTAATTAAAAATAAGCATTTTATCGGGAATCAGACAAATAATTTTCGGATAAAATAGTTGCGAAATCGAAGAATGGTAATTTTATTTGTGTGATATTGAACTTTTTCTATATCTTATTTGAATATATATTTACGATGGACGGAGTTGCGGAGCAATAAAAATATCGAGGTATGACGCGAAATTGCATTTTGACCGTTGTTTTGAACAAAATGCAGACTTTGTAAAAATGAATTAAAATCGGAGAAAGAAAAATGCCTGATTTTTTTCGGCTGCAGATTTCGATAGGATAGGGTAAAGACAAAGGCAGCCGATAATCGATCGATTATCGGCTATTTTTTTGTTATCCTGCTGGACCTAAAAGTGATCCAGTCGGAATCACTCAATGAGCCGTCGGAGTCTTCCTGAAAATGCCGCTTATATGATATTACAAGCTATATTTTCGGATCGTGGTTTATTTCAGTCTGTTTCAATTTGTAACTTATCTTGAGCGTACTTCATAACGTGGTTATGTAATTTTTCGTTTCTTGTGGTAGGATTTGATTCTATTATTTCCGGTTATAATCTTGAAATACATTACGGAATGTTTTGCCGCGATATTTTTAAACAATCTTGATATTGCTGCTTGGAATATAAACAGGATGGTTGTATAAAGTCCCAAGTGGATTTTTCAAGAAGGTTACCGATCGACTCGTTTTTATGGTTTGATATATTAATAAACATTATTGTTGCATAGTATGTGTCATAAGACAACTTCTAGCTATGAAAAGAGATAAATTGTCGAATTGTGTTTGCAATATTTATAATTATTATTAAATTTGATCAGGAATTGTTTGGTATTTACATCTTTATAATTTTTCAAACTTATAAGCAATACAGAATGGTCATATATCTTACTTAAAATTATCTTTCTAATATTTATTGCTTATGAAAAACATTAAACTTTTTGTAACATTCGTTGCTTCTTTATTTTTTCTTTTCTCTTGCGAGAAAGAAAAAGTTGAAACTTGTGGATTTGACACGATCAGACTCACAGAGTCTTTCTTGACAGAATATGCAAAGGGAGACGGAGTGGACAACTATATGATAGCTCTTGCAAGTGGTCCGACAGTCTTCGATCCAACAAATCAGCAATGGCATACTGAAAATGACGGATGGGTAATGCTTATTAGTCTGTTCGCAGAACCTGTTGCCAATCTTGGGGCGCCGGAAATTCCTGAAGGAAAATATACGCTTGGAAGTGCTCCGGGTGCGGGTGTTTGGAGTTCTGAAGAAGATGTCAATCAACTATACTATACCGGAAAAGACGGTGTTAGCACCTTGGTACCGGTAAGCGGAGAGCTTACTTTTGCCAAAACGGCAGATGGATACATAATGACTGGAAAGTTTTTGGCTGCTGACCAGAAAGAATATTGCGTAACCTATACCGGAACTCTTAAATTCCAGCCGCAAGGAGAAACTTCGGTTATTGATCAGCCTGTGAATACAAAATTCATAGGTGGACAGGCAATATATAAAGGTCCGGATCCATCCTTCGGCGATTTGGGCTGGGTACAACTTGAACTTTATGATGCAGAGCCGGATCCGGAGATGGGGACGATTTTGGGTAATTTCTTAAAAATCAAGATGTTTATTCCTATTCAGACAGAAAAATTCACGTCCATGCCATCTGGCACTTGGAAATTGAATGCTTCTGCTGATGAAAATACGGCAGAACCTGGATATGATAGCGGAGAAGACCTTCCTACCGGATCATACGTAGTCCAGACAAGTTCGGACGGTTCGACAATGAAACTCGGTATGTTGAACCAAGGGACAATAACAGTAACGGAAGACCAGCATGTTGTAATAGATGCTTACACAACCGAAGGAATTAGTGTAAAAGGAAACTTAAACAAACCTCTCGAAATACTGGATCTTGGAGGTGGGGAAGTCGATGATTCTCAATATTCTACTCTTACAACAGACAAAGTAATAGATCTTAGTGGCGCAGAAACAGCGTACTTTCTTGATTATGAAGATTATTATGAGAACGGCACACGAAATGTAGTGCTTCAGATCTTGGATAGTCAGTCAATGACAGGTATGTTTCTTGATCTGGCATTGTCGAAAGCAGATAATAGATACGATCCCCTTCCCAACTGTACATGCACCCTCGATCCGGGAGATAACAGGGCGTTTACGTTTGCAGGAGGAAGTATTTGGCAGTCAAATGCCGTAGGAACCTGGGGATTCCTCAAGCTTCAAACCAATGGCGAGACTATAATGCCTGATTTCTCAGAAGCAGGAAATGCAGCCGGGGGATCGCTTACCATTACCAGAAACGGAGATGAATATACTATAACAGTAAATTTCATTGATGACGCAGAAACTCCGCATCGTATCACAGGAACTTGGACTGGCACTCTGACTCCTTATTCATACACGGCATCCGTAAGTGGTTTGTTAGAGCAATCGATGAAACCAGTTAAATAATCGGACAAGGGATGTTTTTTATAGTTAGAAAGATTATATAATATTTCTTATTGAGATAAATAAAAGAGTCTTTCAGGTAGGCGAATGAAAGGAGGGTAACTAATTTTTTAGTTACCCTCCTTGTTTTTACCTGTATTCTGTCTCTATCGTAATTGTGATACTTGTGTAGATAAAAAGATAGCTTCATTTTATAACGGCTATGGATTCCGATTACCAATATTCGACAAATGAGAGCGACTTATTTATAAATTCGTTACGGCTTTTATAGTAACGAATTGACAGCGATTCATTTTCACAGGGTGACTTTTTGAGGCCTTTTTCTGTCGCAGGTAGGTGGAAAACATCTTTAAACCACTGGTTTAAAGATGTTTGTCTTGGTTTGTCAGAGTTTTTCATTTCTCTGAAGTGATCTCGCTGGGATCCGTTTGTGAACTCGATGGAATCATCCTATGATCCGTCTGGGGCCTTCCTGAAAATGCCGCTTACATATTGCTATAAGCTATATTTTCGAGAGGTTGGCTTCTTTGATTCGGCTTCCACTTGTTGCTTGTTTCTAACGTAGGTCACAACGTGGTTACACAACTCTGTCGCTTCTTGTCATAGAACTTAATAGGGGTATTTCCTGTTATAATCTTGAAAAAGCGATCTAATTTTCTTGCATCAACAATTACCTTTCATTAATAGTAAATTTCCGATTTGGGGGCAGATTTTCCGGGTTGGGTAAATCCATCCGGCGAAAGAGGGGGTGGATCGGTAATTTTATATCAAATATCCGAAA